>JFJP01039249.1_pt1 | contig 14038 bp, 6 predicted proteins | sample 431651 | NCBI WGS metagenome assembly JFJP01 (sample SAMN02602958, study PRJNA72255) | Microbial mat metagenome, whole genome shotgun sequencing project. | biome: fresh water; feature: sink hole; material: water; isolation source: purple microbial (photo- and chemosynthetic) mats found in... | reverse complement strand
TATTCAAATTAAACCCCTTCGGGGTTAACGCATCAATTCAAATCAAAAAAATCAAAGAACTATTATAATTAAATATAAATCAGTAAGTTACAAATATATTTTATAAGTTGATGCATCACTATAGTTAAAAACAATATTCTGTGGCAAAATATACATTTAATTTTAATCTGTCATTGTAGAATGAATCTGTCTATTTCTTTTCAAAGATTTTTGCACAATTCCTGCGGCCTCTGGTTTTCCATACATTTTTATGATAATTGTAGCTTACAATAATCGGTAAAACAGAAGTTGCTTCAGCATATACCATTTGTTCATAAACAGTTTCAACTTTTCCCCATGAAGATGCTTCCTTCAGGGTTGAGCTGGAACAGGCACCATCACGAACATCGGCAACGGTAATCTGTACTGCATATTGATGCATCGGGGATTCAAATCCAAGGATTTCAGCACATACAACGGTATCCTGAGCGAAGTTTTTAGGTACGCCTCCACCAATCATAAACAGACCGGTGGTTTTTGCTGCAAGCTTAACTTTGGTGAGCTCAAGAAAATCTGCAACTGAATCAATTGACACATGGCTTTCAGGATTATCCCACTGGTGCTTAACCAGGCCAAAGCCTGCACTGCTGTCGCTGAAGGCAGGGCAGAAAATCGGAACATTATGTTCATAAGCCAGCTGAATCAGGGAATCTTTCTTCTTTGCGTTTTTTACCAGGTATTTTCCCATTTCGTGAATAAACTCCCTCGAAGAATAAGGTCTGTGCTCGAGCGAATTGGCGATGGCAAGAATTGTCTGGTCGCAGTTCTGAAGTTCCTCTTCGTCAATAAAAGTATCATAAATACGATCGATGTAAAGGCTTCTCAGAATTTTATCATCAACAAATTGTGATCCCCTGTAATGTTTAAAACCAAGGGCTTCAAAAAAATCCATGTCGACAATGCTTGCGCCTGTTGCCACAATGCAGTCAATCATATTGTATTTTATCATGTCGGCATAAACCTGCATACATCCTCCTGCACTGGTGCTGCCTGCAAGGGTGAGCATAATTGTACAGTCTTTATCGGAGACCATGCGGTCAAGAATGTCGGCCGCATTTGCAGTATCGCGCGATGTAAATGACATATCCCTCATCGAGTTGATAATGGGCGTTGAATCGAAAGATGCAATATCAATGTGTTTAATAAGGTCCTTCAGAAGATCGGATTTTTTCATTTCTTTATTTATTTTAACGGATTGCAAAAATACTTATATATTTTGTAGTTTCAAACGAAAAATAATATGGCGAACCTAATTTTCAAAATAGCACTCTTTTATTATGTATGCGGATAATATATTTGAACGGTTATAAAAGTGCATAGTCTTTGAAGAAAATAGAGAAGAAGAAGGTTTGTTTACTTAATGACAGTGAAGCTTGTACATTCTGGTTCTATGTATTAAATTACCTAAGAATTTTATTCTAAAACTACCACATGATTCTTTATAAAATACTTTCGAAAAGTTCAATCTTATTTCTGTTATGGATTACTCCTTTTTGCATGCAGGCGCAGGAGCAGATTTCAGGATCTATGAAAGAATATTTTGCAAATCCGGTCATTGAAGACGCAACACGAAATATCATACTGCAGAACCGCTGCGGAAACAGGCTTACCATTTTAATGTACAAAGACAAAACCAATCTCGAATTTGTCTATAAGCCAAATGCTTTCAGACGAAAAGAATACGCTGCACGTAACTTTTCCAACAGGGATAATTATACGCTTCTTTTTAAAGATGTATTATTACCAATGGTGAATTCAAATAATATCGTTGGATTTGATTACGATCCTTTTATTACAAAACTGAAAATGCAGAATTTGTGGGAGGCAAAGAATGAAATAGCAGTATTGAATATTGCTGATGAAAATGTTTTTGCGATTTCTGCTAAAACCCCTCTTCTGATTGCAGTTAAGCCCCATAATAAGTTTGAAGTAAGTAATGGTTTGTTAACTGAACACTTCACTGACAGGGGAGAAGACATCGTTTCATTTATCGCTTTTGAAAATATTGTAGAAAATCGTTTCAGGGTTTTACAGGATGGAACGTGCATTATTCAGATTTTTGAAAATGAACTTGTTTTCTTCGGGGGAGAAGAAAATGAATACCAGGTTCAAAGAGCTTTGAGTAGTTTGAAAAATAAGTCTCTTGCAGAATTGGTTGATAGAAATGAGGAAATGCTTGCACCAAAAATGAACCAGGGGATCATCAGCTTTTCTAATCCTGATTTTCAGAAAGTTCTTGATTTAAACCATCGCATTGCCTATTCAGGTATTGATGAAGGTGGAGCTTGTTTCGGCGCTCTTAACCGTATATATTATCTCATTTGGGTAAGGGATGGTTCAATGACAAGTGCACTAATGGCCCGCGCCGGGAATCCTGAATTCATTAAAATCTGGACAAAATTTCTTCTGAATAATCCTTCAATGATCCGACAGGAAGATAATTCATTGATTCCTGAATTTTTGCAGATTGTTGGATCCCGCTGGACCCGAAGCGAAGATGACGGAATATTTTATGCTTCACTTTCCCTCTTCAGCTATTTCAAAATTACAGGGCAGGATGATCTTCTCAGGGGAAAAGAATTCTCAGTCCTTTTAAATGCGATTGATCATTATCTTAAGAAGACCTGGAAAGAGGATAAGAAACTGATGATTAGCAATACAGTTGGCGAAACTCCACTTAAGGCAGATCCTTATTTTGGATACGATGTTGTGAACGGTAATTATGAAAAAAGCGAGTTCCATAAAAGCCAGGGAAAGGAATTAAATCTTAATGCAAGTCTTTACAACCAGGTAAATACTTACAATATAATGATGATGGTCGCTGATCTTCTGGCCCAGCGCCCCGATCTTGATAATGGCAGACGCGAAAAGTATTTGCAGATAGCAAGCGATATCCGGAATACAGTTAATTCAAGATTTTATGATAAAGAGAATGATTGCCTCTACAGCAGTATTGAATACTATACCGACGGAACCGAAGGAAATCTTTCATTCCTTGGTGACGTAAATCCCTGGGAAGGTTCATGGGCAGCATCAGTTGGGCCATACTTCCCTGCTCCGGAATTGCAGTTGAAAACGGCGCGATTCATTTACACCAACTGGCCAAAAATCACAAAGCAAGGCTACGGTTATTGTCCATGGAATACTCTTTCCAAAGTTCTTACAGAATATGGATTGCCTTCAGAGGATTATGAAAGAATGCTACTTCCTGAAATAAATGATGCATTATTGCTTACTGTAAAATACCCTATGCCAGGGGCTTTAACCGAATACAACAGGCAGGTTGAGAGTTGGCGGGCACTTCCATTTTCGGCCGGAAGTCTGTTTTTCAGTGTTTCTTCCCAAATGATCAGCAGTTTGCCTGACGGCCTTGCGGTCAGGGCCAGCGGTAAGGTAGATTCAGTTACTAACTTCAGGTTCAGGCTTTCATCAATTAACGCTGTGGCAGCAGGTTCAGGAGATGTTGTAGTAAGCTATATTCTTAATGGAGACACTATTTGGAATTCTTTACAAATTCCTGACAATAAACTTCTCCCTGGAAATAACGAACTGATTGTTTTAAGGGGGGAAAGGAATGAAAAAACCAGGCTGTATTCATCAAACGCTCAACTGATGAATATTTCGGGAAATGAAAAACTTACAGAATACATATTCAGAAGCAATGTTCCTGTTCAGATCTACCTTGAAAAGTTCAATGAGAGCTGCTTAATTGAGATATTTGATCAGGAAGGAAAAAAGATTGATTTTTCAAAAAGCCTTATGAATGAAGGAAAAACTACGCTGTTGGAATTCAGTCCCACAGGGGTATTTAAGATGAAATTGTATATCCTTTAGTTTTTATTATATCTTTATTTTTTGTTCGATATATGAGTCTTTAAGAGAATGTAATTCAATTATAAATAGAACTAATATTTTTAAGGTGAAAATCAATTTCTGTTTCTTTTTTCTCTTTTTCTCATCCGTTGTTTTTGCCAATCAATATTTTGTTAGTATCTCCGGAAATGATGACAATACGGGAACAAAACTTTTACCATTTAAAAGTATTTACAAAGCATCAGAAATTGCTTTTCCGGGAGATACAATAACAATTTTCGGAGGAGACTATATGCTTGTCAGGCAATTCAGGCCTGTACGATCTGGAACTCCCTCGAATTGGATTCTTTATCGCGCAGCTCCCGGTGAAAATGTCATATTCGACGGAACATATATAACAAGAGGGATTCAGAAAGCTGATTCGGTAAAGTTTACCCGTCTGACACAAGGGGTTTTTCAGATTGAAAAAGTAAACTACCTCCGTTTTGAAAATATCCAGATCAGAAATTCAAATGCTGCAGGCTTTATTGTCAGAGGACCGGATTGTAAAAAAATAGATTTAATAGGATGTAAATCCGATCAGACCCACAATTCAGGAATCGGATTATGGTATTGCGATTCGGTTCGTGTATTGAATTGTGAAATTACAAGGGCAAACGACAATGGAGATCAGTATTACGATTCCGGTCAGCAGAAAAGACATGAAGCACCCCACGAAGCGCTTTCCATTTGTGGCGCCAGGTATTTTGAAGTTGCAAACAATCATATTCACCATTGTTTTAAAGAAGGTATTGATTGTAAGGAAGTAAGCAGACATGGGATTATCCATCACAATCTGGTGCATGATCTGCCCCGACAAGCCTATTACGCTGACGCATGGTTCGGCTTACTGGAAGATGTTGAATTTCATTCAAATACAGCATTTAATTGCATGTGGGGATTTGCAGTGAGCGTGGAAGGGAAAGATTCAGAACTCAGAAATGTCAGATTTCATCATAACCTTATTTATAATATGACCGGCTCAGGGGTTTTGTTTGGCATGTGGGGTCATAATCTTTTGCGCTCGGATATTCATATTTATAACAATACTTTTTACCGATGCGGCTCCCCTGATGTATTTGCCGGTGGAGTAGGCAGTATTGACATTCTTTCCAAAAATTTCAGGGATGTTTATATATACCGGAATATTTGTGATAAAGGATGGGATTATGAAATGGGATTTACTTTTACTTCCGGGGAAGTGGATAAAGAACTAAAAAATCGTAATTTCATTGCTGCGGAAAACTTATTTGAAGGATATAAAAACAGACCCAGCCGGAAAGGGCAATTTGATGTGATGGTTTACGAGTTTTTACCTCCCGGAAATCAGATAGGAGCACCTTTATATAGAAATGAAATTGGGTTTGACTTCGTACCTGAACAAATACCTGCGGTAATTTCTTCAGGAATCAATTGGAAATATGAACCATCACCCTGGTTTGGGGCATTGGAACCATTAAAATAAATACTTCATTTTATGAAAAGAACTACTTTGCTATTTCTGTTAGTTTTTCCGGCTCTTTTATTCACTGGCTGTAAAGTCAGTGTTTCTAATGAAACAATTAATCCTGCTGAATTTGTCAACCCCGCACCCGCAACAAATGTGCATACCTGGTGGCACTGGCTGGATGGTTCAATAACCAAAGATGGTATTACCAAAGACCTGGAAGCCATGAAGCAGGCAGGAATAGGTCAGGCTACAATTCTGAATATCGGGCTTTTTAACGGAAAAGATTTTGGAGTAAAAAGGGTTGTATTCAACACACCCGAATGGCACGAATTATTCCTCTGGGCTCTAAAAGAAGCAAACCGTCTGGAAATAAAAATTGGGGCGCACAATTGCGACGGATGGAGCACAAGCGGTGGTCCCTGGATTACTCCCGAAATGTCGATGAAGCAGTATGTGTGGTCAAAAACATATGTTAAGGGTGGGAGTGAACAGAATATTCAGATTCCCCAACCATACTCAGAAAGAGATTTTTACCGTGATGTTGCTATTGTGGCTTTTAAAACATCTCATTCCGCAAATTCAATGCATCAGGCTAAACCAGAATGCAGGCTTAACAACACCCCCGTTAATAAACTTCTTTTCGACGGCGATCCTTCAAGTGCATTGAAAATTGTTAAAGGCGATAAGATTTATTTTTCATTTGAAAATGAATTCAGCGCTGAAAAATTGGTTATTCATCCCCGAAAACGGTTTATGTGGAGCGATATGCGGACATTTACCTCTTCATACCGGATTTCTTCTTCCAATGACGGAGTCAATTTCAAAACGATTAAAGAGTTCGGACTTACCGGGCTGAATCAGTCTTTCTCGACTGAAATTCCCTTAACCCGGTCGAAATATTTCCAGATTGAAGTTATCGATGTTTCCGGCTCCGATTCATTTATTGAGTTTACTTTAGCCGAAGTTGAAATTCTTGCTGTCGGTGAAACCCCGTCCTTCTTCACAAATGTACCGAATTTGCTGGAAAAAACGGTGGCTATAAAAGCAACTGACAGAGATAACTTCGATGGACCTGATTCAGAGTTGTTACCGGCATCAATAGAAATGAATGAGGTAGTAGACCTGACAGGTATGATGGACGAAAATGGTCTGCTTAGCTGGACTGTTCCTGAAGGAAACTGGTGCGTTATTCGTTTCGGCTATACCACAACCGGCGCCATGAACGGCCCTGCAACTGCTGAAGGTTCAGGTCTCGAATGTGATAAAATGGACACTGCCGCCCTGAATCTTCATTTTAGCAGTTTTCCCCAAAAACTGATCGATAATGCCGGTGAGTTTGCCGGGAATACCTTTAAATTCCTGCTTATCGACAGCTGGGAGTGCGGATATCAGAACTGGACAGCAAACCTTCCGGCTGAATTTGAGAAAAGCAGAGGATACAGCATCATTGACTGGATTCCTGCACTCTGCGGCGAGACTATAGGGGATGCAACTCTTACGGATGCTTTTTTATTTGATTTCAGAAAAACCATAGCTGATATGGTCGAGAATAATTTTTATAAACACTTCAGCGATTTGTGTCACCGGGAAAATATCGAAATGCATGCAGAAATCATTTACGGGGATGCAAATTATCCGCCTCTTGAAATCCTGCGAACAAACAGTTATGTTGATCTGCCTATGTTTGAGTTCTGGGCCGGACACAATCAGAATACCTTTATAGAATATACTCCCTCGAAACCTTTTGAAAGCTTTCCTGTATTTGCCGCTTCAGGATATGCTATTTCCACAGTGGGATCAGAAGCATATACAGGCATGGCTCACTACAGTGAATCATTTAACGATTTTAAGTTGTTTGGCGACAGGGCATTCTGTTCCGGAATAAACCAGATGATTCTGCATAGCTATGTTCATCAGCCATTGGATAAAAAACCGGGAATGACATTAGGACCATTTTCAGCCCATTTCAACAGGAATAACACTTACTGGCAGCATGCATCAGAATGGATAAAATATCAATCCCGCATCCAGTATGTTCTTCAGAAAGGAACTATAGCCTCTGATATTTTATATTTCGTGGGAGATCAGCTGCCACAGTATCTCGATAATCCTTTTGTTAACGAGCTTCCTTTTGGTTACAGGGGAATGTCGTGCAATATTGATATGCTTGATAACAAAGCAATTGTAAAGGCAGGGAAAATTATCCTTGATAATGGGATCGGATATGGATTACTTGTTTTACCTGCATCAAAAACAATGGAAATTAGCACTCTGAAAACGATTGAAGCACTTGTTAAACAGGGAGCTGTGGTTTATGGTCCCAGACCGGTGAAGCAGTATTCATTAAGGGGGATTCAGGAAAATCCGCAGGAATTTATTGAACTCACGGATAAACTATGGGGAGAAATTGATGGTTCTGCAGTTACCGAAAACAAATATGGGAAAGGGAAGGTTTATTACGGTTTACCAATTGCTGAAGTGCTAAACAAAAGCACCATCGCTCCTGAATTCTCCACCAATTCGTCTGATTCCTTGAACCTGATGTATATCCATAAAAAACATGGAGGAAGTGATGTGTATTTTGTTTTCAACCAGACAGAGAATACAATCATCAGGGAGTGTGTTTTTGAAGTTGGAAACAAGTCACCGCAAATATGGAATCCTATGGATGGAAGCATTGTTATTCCCCGGGTATTTGCTCTGGAGAATGGTTCAATCAGAATCCCTGTTACATTTAAACCAAGGGAATCAATGATTTTTATCTTCGAAAACGAAGCTCCCTCTGACTATTATTGTAAGGTGCTTTCAGGTGAAAATCAACTATTTCCCGATATGAAAACCGGAACTGATGAATGGTCTGTTCCATATGTTAAAAAGGAGGGCGATAATTATGTGTATTCAACCTCCCGGGCTGGTTCATACACCTTTGTAAACGAGAAAAATGAGAAAACCACTAAGGAACTTGAGCCAGTTGAAATAACTGAAATCACTGAATTTGAAGGTTCCATCAGTTTTACTCCGGCTTATGAAGCGAAAATTTCCCCGGTAGCAATCAAAAAGCTTGAATCATTAACAAGTTCTGACAATCCGGATATAAAATACTTCTCCGGAACAGCTGTATATGCTATAAAATTCATAGCACCGGAAAGTATTCTGCTATCAGGGGATGAGCTATTCCTTGATATTGGCAAATTTGAATCTACAGTTAAGGTTTCATTAAATGACAATGATCTGGGGATATTCTGGATGCCTGGTAATAAAATTAATATCACGGGACTGCTAAAAGCGGAGAATATCCTGGAAGTTGAAGTTGCAAATATATTCAGGAACAGGATTATAGGCGATTACCTGCAGTTTGGAGAATTGAGGAACGTCTGGACCTCGGCTCCGGTCCATGATTATCTGGATAAGGACAAGCCGCTAAAACCCTCAGGACTTATGGGTCCATTGACACTAATAAACCAATAAACTTCTAAACTACTAAACCTCAACTATATGACCACCCAAACCGCAAAAATTTCTTTTATAGAAAAATCAGCCTACGGCTTCGGCGATCTGGCTTCAAATCTCTTCTACCAGACATTTACCATGTTTCTGCTGTATTTTTATACCGATGTATTTGGTATATCCGCAGCTGCTGCCGGCACGATGTTTTTGATTGTCCGTTTGCTGGATACTTTTTATGACCCGATTGTGGGTGTTTTAGCCGACAGAACCAATTCCAAATATGGAAAATTCAGGCCATGGATTATTTACACGGTTATTCCGTTCGGGGTTGTTGGTTTTCTTACGTTCTACACTCCTGAAATAGCGACAAGTGCCAAGCTGGTATATGCTTATGTTACTTACACAGCCATGATGTTTATCTACTCCACAATTAATGTTCCCTACGGGGCCTTAATGGCAGTAATAACTTCAAACTCCCTTGAAAGAACCAGCCTGTCGGCATTTCGTTCCATTTTCGCCTTCTCCGGGGGGATTATTGTACAGGCCTTTACCCTTAAACTGGTAAGCTACTTTGGCCTACTTAAAGCCAATGCAGAAGGAGTTCCCAATGAGCAATTCGGATTTTCGGTAGCCATGGGGATTTACGCTTTTCTCGCTGTTCTGATGTTTCTTACAACTTTTTTCCTTTGTAAGGAAAGAGTAAAGCCAATAAGTGAAGAAAAAATTCCGATAAAAAAAGACCTGAAGGATCTGTTTACAAATGTGCCATGGTTATTGCTTACTCTGGTGGGTGTTATGACCTGTCTGTATGTTGCCGTAAGGAACGGATCGATCATTTATTATTTTAAATACTATGTGAATAATACCGGCTCTGCCAGTTTGTTTGGCTTTTCAATAAGTTCTGAAGCCCTGGTTTCTACTTTTATGGTTGTTGGTACCGCATGCAGCATTCTTGGCACCGTTTTATTAAAACCCATGGCCGCATTGATCGGGAAGAAGAGAGTCTATATCGTTTCAATGACGCTTGGGACCATTCTGAGTATAGCATATTATTTTCTGCAGAAAGATCAGATTACACTAATGTTTGTTTTTCAGGCGCTCTGTAATTTTGCTGTAGGGCCTGCTATGGCAATGATGTGGAGCATGTATGCCGATACCGCCGATTATTCCGAATGGAAAAACGGCAGAAGAGCAACCGGTTTAATTTACTCTTCGGCCAATTTTGCTCAGAAATTCGGATGGTCTGTAGGTGGAGCTATTGCAGGATACCTGCTTGCGTATTATGGATTTGTTGCGAATGTTACGGCCTCCCCCGAAACAGAAAGAGGTATCAGGATACTATTCAGTCTGATGCCTGCAATCTGGAGTTTTATTGCTGTAATAGCCTTGTTCTTTTACAAGCTGGATGAGAAAAAGGTGTATGATATCAATGTGGAACTTGCAGCAATAAAGGCAAAATCAGCAAAATAATTATTATGAAAAACCGTCGGAATATTCTTTACTATTTATTGATAGGATCAATACTTCAAATTGGCTGCACACGTCACCAACCGGTGAGAAACGATGTGCTGAACAGTGATTGGAAATTCAGAAAAGCCGGAGATACGGTCTGGATGCAGGCAACGGTGCCCGGATGTGTTCACACTGATTTACTTGAAAATAAAGTTATCCCCGACCCATTCTACCAGATGAATGAACTGGAAGTTAAATGGGTTGAAACTACCGACTGGGAGTATTACACCGCATTTGAAGTATCAGATGATCTTGCTTCATTTTCAAATATTAGTCTGCAGTTTGAGGGATTGGACACCTATGCCGATGTATATATAAATGATTCCCTTGTATTACGAGCCGATAATATGTTTATCAGTTGGGAAATACCGGTGAAAAACTTATTTAGAAAAGGGAGTAATGAAATAAGGGTGTATTTCCATTCAGCAGTAAATGTAGGGATGGATAAACTTCGCAAGGTGCCATACACTCTGATGGCTGCAAATGAAATCGCGCCTGTAACTGAACGATCCAATGTTTTTACCAGGAAAGCTCCATTCCATTACGGATGGGATTGGGGTCCGCGACTCGTGACATGTGGTGTGTGGAAACCAGTTAAGATTCATGCATGGAACAATGTTAAAATTGAGGATGTTTATCTAAAACCGATAAATATCAGTACTGAAATCGCTTCATATAGGGCTGTAATTCAACTTAATGCTGATTCTGAAGAGAAACTGAATTTTGAAGTGTGGATTGACAGCATCAAACTGGATTTGAAAAACAGCCGGGTTGTTCAGCCGGGAAATTCTCTTTTTGAAATCGATTTTTCTATTGAGAATCCTGAATTCTGGTGGACCAACGGACTGGGCGGGCAAAAGCTATACACGTTTGATGTACTAATGAAACATGGGAATCAACTGATACAAAAGGTTTCAAATCGAATTGGTGTGAGGACTATTGAATTGGTGCAGGAAAAAGACACTATTGGACACGGTTTTTTATTCAAGCTTAACGGGGTTCCTGTATTTATGAAAGGGGCAAATTATATTCCTTCAGATATTTTCCTGACGCGAAATACCATATCCAATTATAAAAGAGTCGTAAATGACGCACTCGGGGCAAATATGAATATGTTGCGTTTCTGGGGTGGAGCAGTTTATGAAAGCGAAGAATTATACGATTTGCTTGATGAAAACGGGATCCTTGCATGGAATGACTTCATGTTTGCCTGCAATCTACAGCCCGATGATTCGCTGCACCTCGACAACATCAGGAAAGAAGCAGAATATAATGTCAAACGTCTGCGCAATCATCCTTCCATGGCTTTATGGTGCGGTAATAATGAGAATCTTTCAGCATGGTTTATCTGGGGATGGAAAAATAATTATTCCGAAGAAGATGCTGCTGTGTTATGGAATGTGTATCAGCGCATTTTTTATCAGATACTCCCAAATGCAGTAAATAAGTACCATCCGGAAGTTGCATACTGGCCTTCTTCACCGCAGACCATAGATAATAAGCCGGCAGACAGGCTTTCAGGGGATGAGCATGACTGGAGTGTTTGGTTTGGAAATGTGCCGTTTTCGGCTTATTCAGAGAATGTGCCGAGGTTTGTAAGTGAATATGGCATGCAATCCTATCCTGAAATGAAGACTATAAAGGCATTTGCAGATGAAAGCAACATGTCGTACAGATCTTCTGTAATGGAGCACAGACAAAGAAGCCTCATGCCCTGGATTGCCCCGGGTTTTAACGGTAATGAAATGATCAGATCTTACATTGCCAGGTATTATAAAATACCCGAAGGGTTTGAATCATTTGTTTATCTGAGCCAGTTAATGCAGGCCGAGGGTGTAAAATACGCCATTGAATCCCATCGAAAAAACATGCCGCATTGCATGGGATCCTTGTATTGGCAGATAAACGATTGTTGGCCAACTATGTCATGGGCGGGCGTTGACTATTTTGGACGATGGAAAGCCCTTCACTATTTTGTAAAAAAGGCTTTTCAGCCTGTTTATCCTGTTATATCAAGGGAAGGTAAAAATATAAATGTTATGGTAATCAGCGATTTACTTGAGGCTGTTAATATTACTATTGAAGCAAAATTGTATGCTTTTGATGGTGTTGTTTTATGGGAAAATAATAAAGATACTTTGCTGGCCTCAAATGCCAGCCAAATCTATATGACTATCCCGGAAAATGAACTTTTATCTGCAGGCCCGGCTTCAAGCTCTTTGCTCCAAATAATTGTAAGATCAGGAGAGAAGACTTTTTCTGAAAATAACTTCTATTTTAAAGATTGCAAAGACCTTAAGCTCAGTAATCCATTGATTCAGAGAGTAATAACAAAAATCAATGAGAATGAATTTGAAATCGAACTAAGCTCTCAGAGTCTTGCGAAAAATGTTGCCTTATCTACCTCTGTTACAGAAGGATTCTTCAGTGATAACTTTTTTGATTTGATACCTGGTAAAAGTTATAAGATCAAATTTACCGGAGCCGCGACTGATCTTGATAAGGAGCTTGAAATAATGTCTGTAAACGAATGCTATTAAATAGTTATTTATTACATCCAATATCCTTGCAAACAAAATATAGTTTAATAGTTACGACAATGCAAAAAAAGTTATTCGCAATTATAGTAATCTTTGGGCTTTTAAACACTTCTTCCTTTAATGCGCTCTATTCACAAGCCAAAGTTAGTGCTACAATTACTAACGAAACACTCTTGTATCACCCCATACAAATTAATTCTGATGATAGTACCATCCTTTCCTGGTATTCAACCGACGATGGAAAATCCTGTGATTTTGTAATAAATGCAGTTTGGGACTTTTGGTTCTCAATGCGAACAGATAAAAACGGATTGCCCTACTATATGAACCATCAGGTCTGGCGGCCGGATTTTAACGACCGGCGGGGCGTAGGAGGAGATCAGTTTGCGATGGCGCTGTCATCTTGGAACCTATTGTATGCATATTCCGGAAATGAGAATATTAAGGAGGAAATGAAATTCATTGCTGATTATTATATTTCCCATTCGCTTTCACCTGACGGAGCTGTTTGGCCAAATCTTCCTTATCCCTACAATACCTTAATATATTCCGGACAATTTGATGGCGATATGGTAATTGGAAAGGATTTCACCCAACCCGATAAAGCTGGCTCCTTTGGACTGGAATTAGTGAAATTGTATAAAATGACGAATGCCAGATTGCACCCGATCGTAACAGATAAAAAATACCTCGATGCAGCAGTTAAAATTGCAAATACGCTTGCTTCTCACACAATGGTGGGTGATAATGATAATTCACCACTTCCCTTTAAAGTGAATGCAATTACCGGAGAAACTGGAAAACTAAAAGATAATTCGGGTACAGATAAAGATATTCAGATGAGCAGTTATACTGCAAATTGGTCGGGTACTATGGAGCTTTTTCTTAGCCTGATTGAATTAAATAGCGGGAATGTGCCTGCTTATAAAGAAGCTTTTAATATAATATTAGACTGGATGAAGAATTATCCCCTGAAAACCAACAAATGGGGACCATTTTTTGAGGATATTCCTGGTTGGAGCGATACTCAAATCAATGCAGTGACTTTTGCACAGTTTATGATGAACCACAAAGAGTATTTTCCTGATTGGCAGACAGAGGTTAAAGGCATATTTAGCTGGGTTTATGAGGTTCTGGGTAATAAGGAATGGGAAAAATATGGTGTTATTGTGGTTAATGAACAAACAGCATACCAGAC
>JFJP01039248.1_pt1 | contig 14040 bp, 10 predicted proteins | sample 431651 | NCBI WGS metagenome assembly JFJP01 (sample SAMN02602958, study PRJNA72255) | Microbial mat metagenome, whole genome shotgun sequencing project. | biome: fresh water; feature: sink hole; material: water; isolation source: purple microbial (photo- and chemosynthetic) mats found in... | reverse complement strand
TTTGATTTCGTACTTATTTCCCAAGAAGAACAATGGAAGAGGATGAGTATAGTCACAGTCCATGTAAATAAATAAGTACGAAATCAGACGGATTTGTTTGATTTCGTACTTATTTCAATGCAGAAATATGGTTATTTAGGTGAAAAAAAGGAGTACCATGCAACGTATATGTCAACGGACAAATTGTTTTTGGACAAAGATATTGAATATGTAAATATCATTGCCAACGGAAATGCACTTATCAATCGCATACTTATCGTACAATAATAAATACGGAAAAAAAGCTGTTGTAACGAATACATACAGCATGATACAAAACATGATCAAATACGTGATGCGAGAAATTTGGTACGATTAACAATAATTACCAATCAACGTCTTCCATCAGGAGTAGTACGCATGAAATTGCAATAATTAAAGTTCCCAAACATAAAAAGGAAGTACGATTGAACATGACTAGCGAAATCAACTCCTTCCATCAGGAGTAGTACGCATGAAATTGCAATAATGAAAGTTCCCGAATATAACAAGGAAGTACGATTGAACATGAATAGCGAAATCAACGCCTTCCATCAGGATTAGTACGCACGAAATTGCAATAATGAAAGTTCCCAAATATATAAAGGAAGTACGATTGAACATGAATAGTGAAATCAACGCATTCCATCAGGAGTAGTACGCACGAAATTGCAATAATGAAAGTTCCCGAATATAACAAGGAAGTACGATTGAACATGAATAGCGTTATACTCCACGAGGAGAATACATGGTAAAAAGATTTCTTTGTAAAGAATAGTGAAGTTTCATTTCATTTTCCATCTCGTCATAAAAAATCCATTCAACGATTTTTAATGTGATCACAGCACTCTTGAATACAAAAACAAAGTTTTTAACATACCTCAAAAAGTCGACAATGGCGCCCAAAAAGACGGCTGGAACGAAAGGCAAAAAAGGCAAAAAGGACAGTGGTGAAAAGGAAACGGTAACTAAAGCAACTCGTGCGTCTTCTGGCAAAGTTGTGAGCACTCTCAAGGCTCCTCCGAATGCTGATGTTGAGGTTGAGATCCAAAATCCTACCTCTTCTTCTGCTTCAAAAGCATCTGCTCATGCTAACGTCACGATCGAAAATCCTTCTGCCGCTTCTTTTCCATCGTCCAAGGAGTTGGTAAGTTGAAGTGTATATCTTTTTGTATTGTTGCACTGTTACCTGCATGAACTACTCGTATTCTAACTGTTATCGTTGTGATTAGGATGAGTGGAATAGTCATCATCAGTTTGCCCATTTCTTCCCTCTAATCATTAGCGCCAGGTGAGTCATGTTTCATTTCCGTTGTCATGTATCCGTTGCTATTTATAAACTGTCATTGTTTGTCATTGTTGGATGTGAATTTTTGTGTATGCATAACTTGTATTCACAACGGATTCGTCATTGGAACTTTTAACGCTATTTCAACTGTCGTCAATGCATGCGTGCTTAATCTTGTCTCGTTTCGTGTTTTATCTGTTTGTCCCATCATCATTTGGAAATAACTACGAAATCAGTCGGATTTGTTTGAATTCGTAGTTATTCTTTTCTTTCCCCATTGTCTGTCTGTCGTTCCCACCACTGGACGGATATAAGTACGAAATCAGACGGATTTGTTTGATTTCGTAGTTATTCTTTTCTTTCCCCACTGTCTGTCTGTCTGTCCCACCACCATTCGGAAATAAGTACGAAATCAGACGGATTTGTTTGAATTCGTGGTTTTTCTTTTCTTTCCCCATTGGCACTGGACTGAAATAAGTACCAAATCAGACGGAGTTGTTTGATTTTGTGGTTTTTCTTTTGTCATTCCACATCATGTCTGTCTGTCTGTCCCACCACCAATCGGAAATAACTACGAAATCAGTTGGATTTGTTTGAATTCGTAGTTATTCTTTTCTTTCCCCATTGTCTGTCTGTCTGTCTTATCACCATTCGCAAATAACTACGAAATCAGACGGATTTGTTTGATTTCGTGGTTATTCAAAAAAAAAACCTCGGTTTTATGTGTTATCACTAAGGACTACCGTAGTAAACCAAAAGACCCACACGATGATTTCGTGGTTATTCTTTTTTTCCTGTTTGTCTGTTTGTCGGTCCCAACACCAATCGGAAATAACTACGAAATCAGACGGATTTGCTTGAATTCGTGGTTATTCTTTTCTTTCCCCATTGTCTGTCTGTCTGTCCCAACACTGTTCGGAAATAACTACGAAATCAGACGGATTTGTTTGATTTCGTGGTTTTTTCTGAAGTTGTTCTTACAAACTGGTAAAAGTTGTACTAACATAGTCTGGTTCTTTGTTTTTCATTTTCAGTGAAGAACCAGGAGTTACGTCTCACTCTGCTGGAAAAAGAGAAGAGAGTGGTAGAGCGTTTCTAAATTACGATGACTTGACAAAAGACATTAATTTGGTTTTGTTTGGTGATACCAATCCAAACATTGATAATTCCCGTCTGAGCATGACCAAAAGATTTTTGGAAGCGGTTTATAAGTTGAAACCATTTACATTGAATGTTTATGGTGAGAACAATATTGAACATTATATGGAGCAGATTGATTTAGTTCGCTTGAGAGTCATGTGTTCCTTGCCAGTAACCAACCAAACACCCTTGGTGGAATGGAAGAAGTCTGATGAACAAAACAAGAAATTTCTTTCTCGTCATCCTGGCTATGACATTGCTAAAGAACATCTTTCCCAGAAAGCCCTCTCTTTGAAAGATCATTCGTTCATCGGTCAACTATATGCATTGGAAGAAAGTGAAGAAGATGAGCAATTGGTTTGGACAAAAACGCTACTTCCCGAGAAGATTGACAATGGTGATTATCGACAGTATCGTCTGGATTTGATTGGACTATCCCCCACTACATTGCTGATGTTTGTTGGTATTGGATGTTACGCTGCCAATTGTGGTAATGATTACAAATTTTACCTGCCTAAGCAGACAGTCCACTTACATGGCTTCAACCAGCGACAAATCACTGAAATTGCACGCATGATGTTAGGCGATGACAGTACTCCTGGTTTAATGGAAATTTTTTATGGCAATAGAGAATCGACCACACATGGAACAATCCCCTATCTCATCTATCCCTACCATGAAACAATCGTGATCCCTTCTGCAACCAACTTGCATGTGAATGAAACAGACATTGAAAAAGAAAATAAAAATAAAAAAGAAAAAGAACAGAAAAATGAAAAAATGAAATTGGCGTGCACCCTTCAATTTGGATCTGATGGTGATACAATTGAAATTCCAGCCCATTCCCAGGTCAACGCCTACGATATTGACTATGACTCCATTTGTTTGGCCTATCATGCTGTTTTTGGTAAGCCATTTGAAACCATTTACAAAATTGATGAATCAATGACACATCCGCAACTGCGTGCCATGTTAGCCATGGGGTGTTTGATCAAAGACATTGATACTTTGTGTAATGCATTCAAACAACCAGAACAGATGTTCCCCTACTTGCATCAGTACTTGGAAAAGCGCATTTCTGACTTGATTATCAATGAGAAGGGAAAGAAAGATGAAACCCTTCAGATACTTTCCATTGGTCGCACCATTCCAGAAGCCTTTATCCGCATCCGTTTGATGTTTCGCTTTTTGTTGGGAGATACTTTTCATGGCATTGTGGATGGGATATCTCGATTGACTGCATTGTGTTACTGCTGGATCGGCATGAAACCCGAGCTCAATTGTAATGAGCTGTTCAACAGCCACCAGCGTTTGAAAGAAGGAAAACCCAGCTATGCGGTGATGACTTCCCCATCCATGGTTAGCTTGGTTGTTTGTGCCAGTACCAGTACATCAGCTGAAAGAGTTCTCCTCACTCCAAAAAAGATGGATCAGATTGTTGAATACAGCGTAGATACGCAAAGGGAGTATGGTTTGGGTGAATCACTTTCCATCCAGAGTGTTGTATTGGACATTTTGGGTAGTTTCAAAAAAGGATTTCCCTTTACCTCCAAATTTGAGGATCCTTTCATGGATGATATAGAGAGGGTGTTAGAGGAAGAAACCGCCAAAATGGAGCAGAAAAAAAAGGCTTCTGCCAAGGGCCAAAAAAAAGACACGGACCAGGACAAGGCTACAAAAGGAGCAAACAAGACTGATGTCATGGACGATAGCGCTCGTCGCGATAAAGCTTTCAAAACCATGTACAAGTACCTCTTATGCAAGCTTGGTAATTCCAACCAGAAAGAAATCAGCCAGCTATGGAAAGGGAAATCTGTGGTTACCTTGTCTCAAAAATTCGCTTTTTTGGAGATGCACTGCAAGATGTATCGATGCACTGGTCGTTCTGCCCTTCATCTGATTGAAATGATAGTGAGATTTTTATTGATGGGTTGCGTGTTTACAGAGAAGGATGATGCTAATCATTCCTATGCTCATGCCTTTATTACGGATTTGGAGCAATTTGTGGCCAATAATGGGAAAAATTGGAGTTCTGCAGGTGATGTGTTTCGTCACCGTATGAATCTATTGAAGAATCCTATCCGAAGAGATAGCGAACAACCTCAAGTGGTAGAACAACCTCAGGCAGAACAACAATCGGAAGAGGAAGAAGCAGATGATTTGCCGTCAACCAATAGAAATGTGATACATGAGGGTTCCAAAGATGTTTTATTTTTTGAAAAGTACTTGAAGCCCCCATTGACTACAGCGGAAAACGTTGAGTTGAAGAAAGCTGATGGCAACAAGAATCTGCACCTAATGGTATGTGTCTTATGCTGTTTGTCCACTGGTTGCTAATTGTTTTTTAGATTCGTTGCTCATTTTGTTATTTTTTTCCCTAAAAGGGTTACTTCCCCTCCAAGTCATTTCTCAGTTACAAACTGTATTCATCTCCTGGTACAGTCACATTGAGTTTGCTATACCAATGTGCGATAGTATTGTCAGAGGTGTACCAGAAGAAGCTATTTTATAAAAAAGGTAGTTCCACGAATTTCCGCAAGCGCGACTGCCAGACCCTATTTTTCTATCCTTGTTTTCGAATGGTTACACGATTGACAGTAAAGTATGGAGCACACATTCCTATTCCCTTCCGATTCCGTAAAGATGCACCCAATTTTTGGCGGTTATTTTGTTTCCGTTACAACTTATCGAATATTTCCAAGGAAGACTTTAATTCCCATGTCTACACAAATTTCCCAGTGATGGTGACGGTACTGTTTCTTTGGTGGACGGAGCAGGTATTGATGGAGCTGGAAAACAAGAAAACGGACCAGCGGTACTCCATGATATCTATTCCTACTGAACTATATGATATTTGTACTGATTTTAGAAGTGACATGAAGCCTGTCTTTGAAACCCGTGGTAGAAAGTTGGGAGATGCCGAAGGGACTGAAACCAAAGATGCTCCCATGAATGAAACTAATTTGTCGTATTTTGAGCCCTTAGTGAAGTTGTCCATTTGCGATGATGTGAGTGTGTTTGGACATTGCAAATCAGTCATTGCTGGTAATGTTGGTTTTGTGGACACAGTTGCCAAGTACAATTACAAATACACGTACGACAAACACCCAGATAGTTTGGTGCAGGAAAAGATATTATCACTGGAGCAATTTTTGGAAGGATATCTGTTTCCCGCCTCCCAACAAGATGTCTTTCCTGCTTTTACCAAGCATCTGGATGAGATGTTGGGTCGTGTTCCGAATGGTGGTTGGACTGCATTGAAGGAGTTATTTGTCATTGTGGATGACAAAAAAAACAAAACAAAAACCGTATGCACTCCGCCTTTTGCCACTACTGCTGTTGACAAGTACATGGGAAAAAACACGAACCATGCCAAATCCATTCTTTCGACCATCAAACAACTACTTGGGTATGAGGGTAATTCGGCTGTTAATGCTGTTGTTGTTGATGATGATGGAGGCCCTGCTGTAGCATCGTCCAAGAAGGCAGGTGTCACTGCCACTACAGCTCCAGCTACAGCTCCAGCTCCTGCCCCCAGTAACTCATCTCAATTAGGTGTATCTGGAGTGACGCATTCTGTTTCCCCACCCCCTTCTGTTCTGCCGGCAGGTGCTACTGCTGCAGCCTCCAATCCATCATTGCCAGGACTGACTGCGCTTGCTGGTGCAGCCGCCGTATTAGGAGATGTTGCCCAGGGATTATCTACAAGCCTGGATGGTGGCCAGAGAAAGGAGAACACATTGGGTGCGATATCTACTGGCACGACTGGTGCAACAGGATTAGCTACTACTGGCCCAACAGCATCCACTGCAGGACACCATTCCACGCAGCCTGGTGATGCATCTTCCAACGTAGGTGCACAAGGTAATGCATCTGCTGTTGATCAAGAGGACGTTGTTGCTGCTACTCCACGCCCTAAACGGAAAAGGAGGAGTCGTGGTGATGACGATTCGGAAGGAGATAGTGGCAGGGCTAAGAGAAAGCCTCGTAAAAAGAAAGCCCAAGAAGATGAAGAAGAGGAACAAGGAGAAGATTCCAATGATGATCGTGAAGATAGTGAGGATACTGAAGCTCTGCTATCAAGAGCTCGAAAAGGACAACAATCCTCTGGCAATGGTACTGATGCCAGTGCTTCCCGAATTACCGGCGACCAGATTTCTGGTAGTGGGAATGCAGTAGGAGCTGCTAATGCAGCCAATGACAACAACCCATCTGCATTCACATCCGCAGCGGCCAGTGTAGGTGGTGGTGTCTTGTCCGAACGTATTCCAAGAAAACAGCAGACTCCATTAACACCTGGCAGTCCAGGACAACCTGACAACCCCAGAACACCTCGCAGTCCCAGAGCACCTCGCAGTCCCAGAAAAGCTCCAAGTCCCGGCACCTATTTTAAGGTGATAGAGGATGCAATTAATTGTGTTCCTGGTGGGAAGCAACAGTGGACCCAGTTTGCCTGTGATTCGGATATCAAAGGCATTTTATCTCACCATCGTTTTGATGCTGGTGAATTTCGTTTTGATTTTGATAGATTGTTATCTGACATGCGTCAATATTTTTTGGTAGATATAGCCAAAAATACGAGTGGAGGTCCATTAGTGGTGTGGACTGGATATGGCAGTGGTGCAGAATTAGATCCCAGCACATTATTACTCCGACTTCACCAATGTCTTTGTAAGCATGAAAACACGATGAATTTGAATGGTGATTTATTCATGTCCATGATGCATGTTTTGGTGATCAATATCTGGTCAGAAGCCCTGATTATGGCCTGGCATGTTTACGATTCTCCATTGGGAGAGTCCTATAAGGGAGCAGCGACACAAATTGCTATTTGTAGCATTGGTCAAATAATTCTTTCACTTGATTCTGGCCGTCGGTATGTGTTTGAATTGGTTTACCAGAGCTACTTAAAAGGCAAACATAACAACCGGATGGTGGTATTGATGGAGATGATACAGAATGCCCTTTTTTCTCTGGTCGAAAGTGATCTTCCTAACCAACCTGATCCTGGTGAAGAAGTTAAACCAGATATTAACATGCCCGACTTTCTGCCAGGGGATCTTTCAATTATGTACGACCTTGGTATTGGTGACAGTGTGGTTGGCTATGACGATAGCGTAAGTACGGATAGGCCATTTACTCAAGATCCCAACTTTTGTGGTGGCATAGCTGATGGTGTAATGGACAACATGTCCACTGCCATTACTTCCCAAGTATTTGGAAATGGATCTGGTGAATCAACCCAAGAGCCTTCTGGTAGTGGTGATATTGGTTTGCCGGTCCCCCCAGATGTTGCTGGCAGGAGTGATTCCAATACAATGGCCATGGATGGTGCTGTTGTCACTAATTCCAAAGGGAATGATTCCTCCCAAGTAGCTAATTCCAAATCTAGTGAATAAATCTAGACTTGTTTTTATTTATCAAAATTTAATAATACATAATGTTCAATGTTTATTTTGAAATATATTTTTGGATATTATAATTATATCATTAAACTTGAACTATCTAGCACATTTTTCTACCCATCCATTATTTGTATTGCTGTTTTAAAATCATGTGTTATGTTGTTGTTATCCGTTTTTTTGTTAATGATATTAATAGTGTCTGTCATTATTTAAATTAATGCATTATTATATTTATAATATTACGATATATTCACATTAAATATTTATTAACATAAGTGATATTATTAAAATAATATAATCTCTAATGTTTTCTATTTGTTATAATCATTTTACCAATTAATGGTTGGCAATATAATATGCTTTTACTAATGACTTTATTTAATTATTTTTTGAATTTAAAAAATAAAAAATTACTTCTAATTTTTTTTAGGTTAGCATGTTAATGGTTTTCATATTGTTGAATATATTTTTAATAATTGCATTTGATAAGTAATAATAAAAAAAATGTTAAAATAATAATGACATTACAAATTTTTTTTTAAATTTGTCTAACATTATCGTTATACAATAGCATGATAATCTACTTATTAGATAATTATTACATGTTGTCTAATAATTATCACTATTAACCTCGGTTTATAGTGTTATCACTATAAAAGACATTTGAAAGACCCACACTCATGTTGTCTAATAATTATACCTATTACTTGTTTTGTTGCTTATTATTTTTTTTTTATGTTGTCACATTGTTTATTATTATTTTTACCTTCAATTTAAATTTGATTATTTTGAAATGATCATAACTTTTTGTAGCTGCTTGATTGTTTTTTAAGTATTTGCTATACTTATAATAACTATTTTCTTCTTTTTTTATGCATGTAGTCATATTATTTTTTTTATTTCTGATTGTCATTATCAACTATATGTTATTCATAATGATCAATTTTTACAAAAAAAATTGTTATTTGTTATATGTTGGTTTATTAGTTTTGCTATTTATATACTATCATACATATTTTTTACTGGTTTTTTACATGCTTTATTTCATAAAAATGATTAGTCTTTTTAATTTTGTTGGTTTAGTTACTCTTTATAATTTAATATTTTTTCTGATATTAAATTGCTATGATATTTGAAGAGTTGTTTTTTAATTAGGTTATTTCAATGTTTTCTTTTCCTATTTTTAGGATCTCTTTTAAACATTGTTATATATTAACAATGTGTTGAACTTTTTATTATTTTTTTAAATTATATTTTTAAATGTTGTATTTAGTTTTGGCTTGTGTATTGTGTATTTTGTTGCAACTGTTTGTTTTTGATATTTTTGGTCCTTTTGTTTTTTTTTAAATAATATACATTTTTATTTTATAAAATTTTTTTTGTTACTTGTTACTTGATGATGTTTTCTTTTTACTTAAATGATGTTACTTTATTTTGTTTTGTGTTTGTTTGCTGGTTGTTTGTTACCCTTCTTGGTGTATATTTATGGATATCTTTTTGTTCTTATTTTTGTTATTTTTGAATTGAGTTTTTATTATTATTATTTAATATTTTTAATTGTTATTTGTTACTTTACTATTTACTGATAGTCTAATTGATTATTGTTTTGTTACATTGTTAACTTTTTTTTAATTTGTAAAATTGTTTGGTAATGATTATGTTACTTTTTAAATATTGTTGTATTTACATTGCTTTGTTATTTTGGATAATTATTTCATTATTATTATCCAGCTGTCTTTCTCCATTTGTTGGTTTGCTTTTGTTTCCTTGTTTCCTTTAATACCTTGATGTTATTTTTTCTTTTTGTTCTGCAATTAAACACCAGGCAGATGCTTGTCACTTGTCTCCATGGTGGTTGGGGCTTTCGCTTGTTGATGATGTCACTTGCTTACCCATCTCCACCCATTTCCATTGCAAGTGCCATCCTCATTTCTGGTCCATTGAATTGCTGTTCATTGCCATCCACAACACCATCACCATCAACCCTCACAATCTACCCTCACTATCTTGTTGACCATCAACCATCTACCATCAACCGTCGACCATTGATATCTCATTGACCGTCCCTATCTTGTTGACTGTCAACCATTACCATTGCCAATGTCATATCCGTCACCATCAGTTTTTTTTTTATTATTGCTTTTTTACATTTTTGGAGCTTGTTGTTTGTTCGGTTGCTTTTCCGTTGTTGTTACTTCACTATGGTCACGACTTGTTCTTTGCTTCTTCTGCTGTTGTGCGCCGCAGTATGACATAAATTACTGTTGAGCAAAGAGTACGATTCCCTTTGTACTGGCCATACAATGAGTACGAGTCAAATATTGTATCTTACATGAGTTGATATGATTTGTATCACCATTTTTGTTGTACTCATGTGTATGACTGGGTACATGGAAAAGATTTGCCACAATTCTAATTTGTAGAATAAAAATCCTATAGCCGATCCTAGGATTGCTGTAGAGATTCTACGAAAGCGGCAAGATGAATGCCTGGCCATAACAGTGTAATTATCAGATAGTTATTTTGTACTTGGATGATGTGTAGTCCAGCATACCTGCTGAACTCTTATTTTTTTAGTGATTGATTTAGTGAATATTAATTTGCAGCAATATTATGAGATAGTAAAAGGAGTTTTGGAAGTATATAGTTAAAATAAAATGCTAATGGGCAAATATTTTTGATGAAAGCCATGCTCAAAACAGTGTAATTTTTAGAAAGTTGATTGTATTTTTTCATGACGAGATGTCTAGCACACCTGCTGAACTCTCATCATTTGTGGTGATTGATTTAGTGAATAATGTCCAGCACTGCCATGATGTTGCAATAGGTGTTTTGGAAGTATGTTGGTAAAACAACAAGCAAATTGGAAAATAATTAAAATGAAAATCAGGCCAAAATAATACAAATTTTCAGATCATGTGAATGGAGCAACATGATTGGATGCAATTGATAGGGGACTGATGGATTGGTACCCTAAGCATACCCAGATGGTTTTGGAAAGTTTTTGTACTATGGTTGCTGTTTTTTAATGTATTTTTCAATGCTGTTTTAGGTTATTATCTGTTTTTTTGTACCATTATTAAAAAAGACATATTTACATAGTGACATAATGATTTCTATTTTTTCAAAAACTGGTATGTGTTTAATATATCATTCTGTACATGCCCATGCTATTTTTAATTTTAAATTCTAAATTAACATCATGTTGTGGCACCTAAACCATCATTACAAAAATTGCCTAGTAATTACTATGTGAAAAATAGAATGTGACTTATTCACATGAAAATCACGATTTCTCCTGATCCCAAAAAAGTTTGGTTCTTGCCCGGGATGCAATACTCTATCCACGAGTCACTCAAGTAACCCCACCACTTAGCATCATTGCAATGTTGGTCATTATCCATGTAAAGCAATAAAACCATGGTAATCACCACATATAAGTCCATTCACATGTATATCATGTGAATGGAGCAACATGATTGGATGTAATTGATAGGGGGGCTGATGGATAGGTATCCCAAACCTATCCAGCTGGTTATGGATAGTTTTTGTAATTTGTTTGCTGTTTTTCAATGACTTTATCATTGCTGCTTTTTGTTAATATCTAATTTTTTGTCTTCTTCTTTAAAAATGCATTGCTACATATTGTCAAAATGATTTTTAATATTTCCAGAGCTGGTTTATGTGTTTTCATATGTAATTCTATACCCTAATGCCCAGATTTTATTTTGTATTTTTCATTTTAAAAAAAAATGATATGACATCTCAAACATGGTGACAAAAATTGCTACCATAAACTGCTTTGTTTATCATCAAAAGTAGGTACTAATTCTAACTCCTTGCTTCATGTTAGTTATTGAAAACCTTTAGATAGGTAATGGCAAGGCCTCCAATAACTATTTATAGGTAGTAACCCTTCTTGATTACTTTTAATATAATTATAATGGATCCAGTATATGTTGGTTTACACTAAGTTACATTATCGCATAAAAACACAATGTCATGATTGTTTTTAAAAATTCCAAAAGTGTTTTTTATGGACAATGGACCATTCTGTTGGTGACCATCTGTTTTGGTATTTTTAAATTCCATCAGAAACTCTACTTACGGTGTAGTGATAGAGGTGTTAAACTTTTTGCACATAAAAACATGATCACACAATGTTTTTTCAAATTTCCAAAAATTATATTTATGTACATGAAACTATACTTATATAGGCTACATGTTTTTGAAATTTCAAAATCCACTGGAAACTGGACTTACGGTGTCCCGATGATTACGTTAAAGTAACGCACGTAAAAACACGATGACACAATATTTTTTAATAATTCCAAAAATCATTTATGGTACTATAAACTATTCTTATCATGGCCTCTTATTTTTATTTTTTTTTAAATCAGCTGTAAACTCATTTTTTTATGAATTTATCAATTTTTCAAAAAATAAAAAAATTATTTTTTTCAATAGTACTTTGATGTTTTCAATGATCTTCAATCATTGTAGACAAAACTAATAGCCTATCTGTCACTATTGCATGTGTCTTGTAAGCTATGCTAGCTACTATCATGGTGAATACCAGCATCAACTAATTGTTGTAATGCTAGTGTGGAATACACTATCATAACCACATTATGCAACAAAATCTCTATAAAGTAGCTAACTGGTATTTTGCAACTTACAGGGTACTTGCTAATATGAGTGTAATGCTTGCCCATGCGTGTTTGTAAAAGGTAGAAACACTTTTAGACTATTTTTAATATTATTAACATGGATCCAATATATGCTGGTTTACACTAAGTTACATTATCGCATAAAAACACAATGTCATGATTGTTTTTAAAAAATCCAAAAGTGATATTTATGGACAATGGACCATTCTGTTGTTGCCCACATGTTTTGGAATTATTAAATTCCAACGGGAATTCAAGTTACAGTGTAGTGCTATAGGCTTTAAACTTTTGCACATAACAACACCACCACACAATGTTTTTTCAAAATTCCAAAAGTAATATTAGCGTACATTGGACTGTACTTATATTGGCTATGTGTTTTCGAATAATCAAAATCCGCTGGAAACTTGACTTACGGTGTCCTGATGATTACGTTAAAGAAACGCGCGTAAAAACACAATGACACAATGTTTGTTAAAAATGCCAAAAATCATTTATGTACTATAGACTAATCTGATCATGGACTCTTGTTTTTGAATTTTTTTAATTAATTTTTAACTTTTTTTTAAATGAAATTATCAATTATCCAAAAAATAACATGTTTTTTTTAAAAAATTGTAATAATAGTTATTTATTTTATTTTTTTATATCTTCAGTCATTATAGACAAGACTAGTAGCCTATCTGACAATAGTGCATGTTTTTTGTTAGCTATGCTAGCTACTATCATGGTGAATACCAGCATCAACCATTTGTTGTAATGGTAGAATGGAAGACACAACCATAACCATATTATGCAACCAAATCACCATAACCAAGCTAGCTGGTGACTAGCAACTTACAGGGTAATTGCTAATATGAGTGTAGTACATGACCATGCGTGTTTGTAAAAGGTTGATACACTTTTTGACTACTTTTAATATTATTAACATTGATCTAGTATATGCTAGTTTACACAAAGATGCATTGTTGCATAAAAACACAAAGACATGATGGTTTTTAAAAATTTCAAAAGTATTTTTTAAGTACAATGGAACATTATGTTGTTGCCCACATTTTTTTGAATTATTAAATTCCACCAAAAACTCAAGTTGCAGTGTAGTACTGGAGGCATAAAATTTTTGCACATAAAAACACGACCACACAATGTTTTTTCAAAATTCCAAAAGTAATTTATGCGTACATTTTACTGCACTTATTTTTGCTATGTGTTTTGGAATTATCAAAATCCGCTGGAAACTGGACTTACGGTGTCCTTATGATTACGTTAAAGAAACGCGCGTAAAAACACGATGACACGATATTTTTTGAAAATTCCTAAAATCATTTATGAGTTCTATAGACTATTCTGATCATGGCCACGTGTTTTTGAATTTTTAAAATCAGTTGAAAACTTGTGTTTTTATGAATTTATCAATTTTTCAAAAATTACCATGTTATGTTAATTTTTTTAATTGTTGCAATAGTAATTTGATGATTACAATGATCTTCAGTCATTGTAGACAAGACTAGTAGCCTAT
>JFJP01039246.1_pt1 | contig 14042 bp, 10 predicted proteins | sample 431651 | NCBI WGS metagenome assembly JFJP01 (sample SAMN02602958, study PRJNA72255) | Microbial mat metagenome, whole genome shotgun sequencing project. | biome: fresh water; feature: sink hole; material: water; isolation source: purple microbial (photo- and chemosynthetic) mats found in... | reverse complement strand
ATGTGGGGAGCCGATAAACGAAATTGATTTATGTAAAATTAATTTTTAACGAATCAGCAAATTTTGTAAATTTGTTATAATAATAAAGAAGTATGAAAATAAAAGGCGTTCTACTATTCATTTTTATTGCAATCAGCATATCAGCTTTTTCCCAGCGATGGAAACTTACACGATATGAGGCTCTTTTCGGAATAGGCTCGACCAATATTTACGGTGATATTGGAGGAACTGCGGATGCAAGTAATCTTTTTGGACTAAAAGATATTAAAATATCGGAAACCCGGTATGCCTTTTATTTAGGTGGCCGGTATAAAATTCAAAAAGATTTGGCGATTAAAGTAAATTTAATTTATGGCCGTGGCTATGGTACCGATATCGCCTCTAAAAATGAAGGATATCGGGGATATTCCTTTACTACAAATATTTTTGAACCTTCCTTTCAAGTGGAATACTCCTTTTTAAGTGAGGAACGGAGAATTGCCGTTTCGAAATTATACAACCGGAGAGGAATGGTAAATAATATTGCCATGCTAAGCGCTTATGGATTTGCAGGAGCTGGAGGAGTGATATATAGCCCAAAATTAGACTTTCACGGAAAAACGCCTTACTCCATCGAAACTACCACTGGCTATAGTAAAGCCGGGCTGGTCCTTCCCGTTGGATTAGGAATAAAATATGTAATTGACAAGCAGTGGTCTATTGGCTTTGAATTTGGCCGCAGGTTTGCTTTTACCGATTATATTGATGGCATATCAACAACTATTTCGAAAGCAAACGACACCTATTATTTCGGTATTTTCCAAGCTGTATATAAACTCAAAACAAACAGGCAGGGTATTCCTGAAATATTTGCACGCCCTTTAAATAAAAGGGGGATTTAGTAAGTAATTAATGAGAAAAATATATATTATTACATTCCTGCTTTCTATAAGCGGGTTATTATCTGCGCAGAAATATTTCGACATAGGAGTTACCGGCGGAGCATCTTATTATTTGGGGGAAATTAATCCTTCACGGCAGTTTTATGCTCCTTCCCCTGCGTATGGAGGCTTTATCCGATATAATTTAAATAGCCGGCAAGCATTAAAAGCATCTATCATCCAAATGTCGATTAAGGGCACCGATACCGATTTTAACAATTTTTATCAAAAAATGCGCGGAGCATCTTTTAATGCCTCATTTACTGAAGCTTCCGCGGTATTTGAGTTTAACTTCCTTCCTTATTATACCCATAAAAAAGAAAAGGGCTTTTCCCCTTATCTTTACGGCGGTGTAGGATATTTAGCATTTGTAAGTGCCGTAAACAATAAAGGCAATTACTTCTCCGTTCCTTTTGGAATGGGTGTAAAATATACAATATCCAAAAGAATCGGAACCGGCGTGGAATGGGGTATGCGTAAGCTTTTTAACGACCAACTCGACGGACTTACCAATGCTGGAGGAGATGCAATGAAGTCTTTCATAAATAATAATGATTGGTATTCATTTGCAGGATTTTTTATATCTTTCCGCCTTTATGATGACAGCGGCGATTGCCCTGTTTATTGGTAAATTTTTTATAATGGCGAACAAAGAGGAAATTAAATTAGACAAATTACCCAGTCACATAGCCATCATTATGGATGGAAATGGCCGCTGGGCTAAAAAAAGAGGAAATCAACGAATTTTTGGTCATCGTAATGGTGTTGCAGCAGTTCGAGATACAGTTGAAGCAGCAGCCGAAATAGGAATTCAGTACCTTACCCTCTATGCTTTTTCTACGGAGAACTGGAACCGGCCTAAATTGGAGATTGATGCATTAATGGGGCTATTAGTGCAAACCCTCAGTTCTGAAACACCCACTTTATTAAAAAACAATGTTAAACTGAATGTGATTGGCGAAACCAGTTCCCTTCCAAAAGATGTTGCCAAACAATTAAATGAGGTACTGGAAGTGACTTCTAAAAATACCGGATTACTCCTTACATTAGCGTTAAGCTATAGCTCCCGCTGGGAAATCATAGAAGCAGTAAAGAAAATAGCCTATAAAATTGAAAGTGGTGAGCTTAAAGCAAAGGACATTACCTGCGACCAGTTCACCGACAATTTAACAACTGCCCGAATACCCGATCCTGAATTACTGATCCGCACCAGTGGAGAATTCAGAATTAGCAATTTTCTGTTATGGCAGATTGCATATGCCGAACTCCATTTTACACCAACATTATGGCCCGATTTTCGCAGGGACGATTTATATAAAGCAATTTTAGATTTCCAATCGCGCGAAAGAAGATTTGGAAAAATTAGTGAACAAGTTGTAACCAATAATTAATCAAGGTATCGCGAATGTTTCGAAAATCAATCATTTCCACCGTAATAATCTTTAGCTCCCTTCTCTCGTTTTCACAAACCACAGATTATTCAAAACTACCAGTTGTCGATTATTCCAATCCCGTAGAATACGAAGTTGGAGGAATTACCGTATCGGGAGTTCAATTTATCGACACCAATGTGCTCATAAGTATGTCGGGCTTTGCTGTTGGAAGAAAAATTACCATCCCCAGCGACGACATTACAAAAATTGTAGATAAGTTTTGGGTACAGGGCCTATTTGCTGATGTAAAAATATCTGTTACCAAAATTGAAGATCAAAAGGTTTACCTGGATATTTATCTGAAGGAACGTCCGAGGTTGAGCCGATTTACCATGAAAGGTATCAGCAAGAGCGATGCAGAGGATATTACCGAAAAACTAAAGGTAAAACCGGGAGTACAGGTTACCGACAATCTTTTGAATACTATTTCGCTGGTTGTTAAAAAACATTATGCCGAAAAAGGATTTTTAAGTACCGAAGTTAATCTGGTTCAGGTGGATGATACTGTTGCTAAAAACCGGGTTCTTTTAACTGCCAACATCGACAAACATAAAAAAGTGAAAATTAAGCAGGTCGATTTCATGGGAAATACAGATTATGCCGATAAAAAACTTCGCCGTACCTTTAAAAAAACTAAACAGAAAGATTTAAATATATTCACCGGAGCAAAGTATGTAGAATCGAAATTCAAAGAGGATAAGAAAAAACTTGAAGAATTTTATAGTAAAAACGGATACCGCGATTTCAAAATCCTAAACGACTCTATTACTTTTTTAAATCCGGATGAAATTATACTGCACGTTCGGATTAATGAAGGACGAAAATATTATTTCAGAAATATAACGTGGGTTGGGAATACTATTTATCCAACAGAATTTCTTGATCGCGTGTTCAAAATGAAAAAAGGAGATGTGTACGATCAGGTATCGATGGATAAACGCCTTACAACAGATGAAGATGCCGTTAATTCCGTTTATCTCGACAATGGTTATTTATTTTTCCGCTTAACACCTGTTGAGACTCGCATTGAAGGAGACTCAGTTGATGTAGAATTACGTATTAACGAAGGCCGCCAGGCTACTATCAACCGGATTATTATTTCGGGGAATACAAAAACAAACGAACACGTAATCCGCAGGGAAATTCGTACCCGACCGGGAGAACTTTTCAGCAAATCGAATATTATCCGAAGCGTTCGTGAATTAGCACAGTTAGGACATTTCGACCCGGAAAAAATTGTTCCTGATGTATTGCCTAACCCTTCGGAAGGAAACGTTGACATTCACTATAAACTGGTAGAAAAAGCCAACGATCAGCTCGAAGTATCGGGTGGTTGGGGAGCAGGCATGTTAGTGGGTACCATAGGTATTCGTTTTAGCAACTTTGCTATCCGCAACTTTTTTAAACTTAACCAATGGAGACCGGTTCCGTCGGGCGATGGCCAAAGTTTAAGTATCCGTGCCCAGTCGAATGGTAAGTATTACCGCTCCTATAATGTTTCTTTTATGGAACCCTGGTTTGGCGGTAAAAAACGAAATTCGTTCCAGGTAAGCGCCTATCTGTCTAAAATGTATAATTATAACTATAGCTATCTATATGGCGGTTCAGACGATGCTTCTGATCAATGGTACAAAGTTTCTGGATTCTCCATTGGATTAGGACGTACGTTGAATTGGCCTGATGACTGGTTTCAGCTATATAATGAGTTTTCGTACCAGCTATATGAGCTTCATGACTATCAATTTGGAAACTTTCCATTTAAGACTGGGAAATCAAACAACTTCAATTTTAGTACTACACTGACGCGTAGTTCGCAGGATCAACAGATTTATCCCCGAAGTGGTTCCGTATTTTCCCTTAGCGGGCAATTTACACCTCCCTATTCATTATTTAGAGGCAATAATGACAATCTTACTGATGGTCAGCGATTTAAATTTGTAGAATACCATAAATGGAAATTTAAAGCCAACACATTTACCAAGTTAATCGGAGATTTAGTGTTAAATGTGGGAGCCCAGGTAGGATATTTGGGTATTTACAATAAAAAAGTAGGCTACAGTCCGTTTGAAGGATTTCAGGTGGGAGGTAGCGGTATGACCGGTTACCAGATGTATGGAACAGAAGTTGTGGCCATGCGTGGTTATAAAGATCAGGGGTTTAATGATGCTAAGGGCCATCAGAACCTAAATATGTATGTAAAATACACCATGGAATTAAGGTATCCGCTTACGTTGCAGCAATCAGCCTCCATTTACGGGTTAACATTTCTCGAAGCCGGAAATGCATGGTACGAATACGAAAAATTCAATCCATTTAATGTTCACCGTGCGGCCGGGGTTGGTGTACGAGCCTTTCTACCCATGTTTGGTATGTTAGGAATCGACTGGGGCTATGGATTTGACCCGCTTATTCCGGGAGATAAACCAAAAGGAGAATTTCATTTTATGATAGGTCAGCAGTTTTAATTCATCCGGTAAAAAAATGCACGGTATTTGCTAAATACTACTGGAACCAAATAAATATACACACCATGAAAAAAATAATATCTGTTTTAGTGTTGGCTGTTGTATTCAGCCTTTCGTCGTGGGCACAAAAGTTTGCTTTTGTCGATACCGATTATATTTTGAACAATATCCCTTCGTATAAAGCGGCTCAGGATCAGCTCGATAAACTTTCGGCCGATTGGCAAAAAGAAGTAGAAGCAAAGTATGCTGAAATCGATAAGATTTATAAATCTTTTCAAACTGAGAAAGTATTGTTGTCGGAAGAAATGAAAACCAAACGCGAAGAAGAAATTGTTAAAAAAGAGCAGGAAGCCAAAGATTTACAAAAGAAATATTTTGGTAAAGAAGGTTCGCTGTTTAAAAAACGTCAGGAATTGGTAAAACCTATTCAGGACGAAGTGTACAATGCTGTTAAGGAAATGTCGGTAGAGCAAGGCTTCGCTGTAATATTCGATACCGCTGCCGGCATGGGGATGTTATATACCAATCCTAAGAACGACAAGAGCGACGAAGTGTTACAACGGATGGGATATAAAAATTAACAATTATTAACCAAGCGTTTTTTAAAAAGCATATGACCGGAATTTGATATTAAATTGAAATTTCTACATTTGCAAAAACAAATTTTAAACTAATTATGAAAAACCTTTTTAAGTACTTACTATTATTGGGATTTGTATCGATTTCGAGTTTTACTTTTGGTCAAAAAGCGCCTAAATTCGGACATATTAATACCGCCGATATTATTGCAGTTATGCCAGACCGGGATAGCGCACAGAAAAAACTGGAAGTGTTCGCTAAGGAATACGATTCTAATTTAGAAGCCATGAATGTGGAACTCAATAAAAAGTACGAAATCTACCTGAAAGAGCGTGATGGCCTTACCCCATTAGTTCGTCAGACCCGCGAAACAGAAATTTCGGATTGGCAACAGCGGATTCAGGAATTCCAGCAAACTGCTCAGCAAGGAATTCAGACCAAACAAAACGAATTAATGCAACCAATTGTAGCTAAAGCTAAAAAAGCAATTGAAGATGTAGGAAAAGAAAATGGTTTCACCATGATTTTCGAATTCAATGCCCTTCAATTTGCCGCTGCCGATGTGATAGACGTTCTACCTATGGTTAAAGCTAAGTTAGGCATAAAAGCAGGTGCTACTCCAGCAGGAGCTCCGGTAAAATAATATACTAATCTTTTTAGAGATATTAAAAGGGCCGCAATTGCGGCCTTTTTTGTTGGGAATCAATGTCGTTTAGTTAAGAAGCTATGTTTGACCCCAGCCGGGGTCATATGTTTATAGAATGTTCGATTTTTCTACAAACAGGCGACCCCAGCCGGGGTCGAATATTCTTAACTAAACGATATTGAAATAAGAATGGTAAAAAAAGAAATCCATTAATATCCTACCTTTCATCATTCTTCGACTCCAGTGTGACATTAAAACAAGTTCATTAATTCTACTTCTACATATAAGGTTTTCTCTTTTAAAATCCCGAATGGGATTTAATTTGAATAACCCCGCATGATATGCGGGTGGAACAAAACACGAACTTTTCCACAACCACAAAGTGGTTGAATTTCGAAAGAAGATATTTTTCATCTAATTCTATTCCGCGTTCTATCATCACCGAATGAGCAAATTTGTCGAAGAATTAGGCTGAGTCGAAGTCTAATTCTTAACTAAATGACATTAAATAATATCTCTTAAACCGGAATCGTTTCTATTTTAACACCTTTCTCAATGCCTCCAAATTGTTTGGGTTGACAATATCTTTCGCTTCGGGTGTATATAAAAAATTAATCAGCGATTGATGCCTTTCCACCACTTTCCCACGAACTAATTTCATGGTACTGTTTAATAATTGGTTGTCCTCGGTAAATCCTTCATCGAGAATACCAACAGCTGATGGTAACCAACGCTGCGGAAACATATTCCCGTGCTTGCCTCCAGTTCTGAATTCTGCAATTTCCTTTGCAATAAGCTGCAAGGCAGCCTTTTTCCCCTCATCGGTTGAAAGGTCGGTAACCAAGTGGTGGTGATGTTCTTTGGCAAAATGACGTTTTAACGCTTCTTTATTAAGATAAACTAAGGCAATAGTATAAGGATTTTGGTTATTATAGAGCATGCATTGTTCGATATAAGGTGTTTCCGAAATAAATGCCTCCTCAATTCCTTCGGGGCTGAATTTTTCACCATCGTCGGCAATCAGCAAACTTTTAAACCGGCCAAGAACGTATAAAAACCCATCGCTATCCAGATATCCCAAATCGCCCGTAAATAACCAACCGTCTTTAATAGATTCGGCAGTTGCAACAGGATTATTCCAATATCCGGCCATCACATTCTCGCCTTTTATAACAATTTCTCCTTTTTCGCCCAACGGTAATTCATTTCCTTTTTCATCACAAATTTTCACGGCCAAGGGCTTTACCAAAAATCCCGAAGAACCAAATTTATGTTTTGCTGCCGAACTGGACGAAATTACCGGAGAAGCTTCAGTTAGACCATATCCCTGATACATGGGAATCCCAATGGCATAAAAAAACTTTTGAAACTCAATATCCAGAAGGGCTCCTCCTCCAATAAAAAATTCGAGCCGTCCTCCAAAGCCTTCACGAACTTTCGAAAAGATAATTTTATCGAACAACTTTACGACCGGTTTAAGTAAAAACCGTAAGCCTTTCCCTCTGTTCCATCCAATTCCATTATACGAGTAAGCCACCTTCAGTCCCATCCGAAACAAGGTTTCTACCACCTTTCCTTTTTCCCGGATACCACCTTCGATATTTTTCTTAAAATTCTTCGCCAGGGCTGGCACACTCAATAAAAAATTAGGCCGTATTTCTTTAATATTTATGGATATGTTCTTCAAGGTATCCATGGGAGTTTTACCAACCTGAACCGAGGCTAAAGAAGCCCCTGTTGTCATAAGGGTATACACACAAGCAGTGTGAGCGAAAGCATGGTCCCAAGGCAAAATAATAAGCGAAACCCAATCCGAAGGAATATTCATAAGGGTAAGCGATTGCTCTACATTGGCGGTATAATTCCGGTGAGTAAGAATAATCCCTTTGGGATCGGCTGTTGTACCAGACGTATAACAAATATTCGCATAATCACTTCCCCGAATTGATTTCCATCGGTTTTCGAATTCGGAACGATGTTCTTCCAAATATTTTATCCCCAATTCGATGATATCGCCATAGAAAATTTCTTTGGAATCATAGTTATCCGAAGGATCTAATATGATAAGGCGTTCGAGCGAATCTAATTCATCCTTTAATTGTTTCAGTTTTTTTGACTGGTTTTGAGAGGCAATAATGTAGCGGGCACCGGAATGCTGCAACCGGAATTTAATATCGGCAGGCTCAGTAAGCTTTACCGATAATGGCACATTTATGGCACCTGTATAAAGAACTCCCAATTCACTAATTACCCAGTCGTTCCTCCCTTCGGAAAGCAGCGCAACCCGATCGCCCTTTTGAATACCCATAGACATTAACCCAGCAGCAAAACGATATACCAATTCTTTAGTTTCGGCGTAAGTTGTTGGGGTATATCTGTCGGTTTTCTTCTCCCACATAAATGTATTGTTACTAAATTGGGAGGCGGTCTCTTCAAAAAGATGGGTAATAGCTTTCATAGCAGAATAGTTAGAGTGAAACAAAGCTAGAGATAATATTTAAAAAATCCCCTGAATACAAAAGTTTTGTAAACAGGGGAATAAAAAGAAATAACCAATAATTTATTAAACGCTTACGCTTGGAGGAACGGGTTGATCGGGTTCTCCGGCGTTTTTCAATGGATAATATACCAGTATTAATGATATTAATGTAAGTACAACTAAACTGATTATAAATGGTGGCGACTGGAATATGGCAAACAATTTAACATCGAAAAAGGCCAATCCGGCAAACACCAGTCCCATTAATGCCTCCCCGGCAATAAGACCTGAAGCAAGTAATATTCCAATGTTTTCGACCCTGGTTTTTTGTGCAATGTTAAAACCACGTTTTTCGGTAAAATAATCGACAATACCTTTAATAATACCGCCAATAAATATGGCGAAGGTTGTCTCAAGCGGTAAATACATACCCACACTAATAAGCATCGGACTTTTTACCTGCATAAGGATTAGTCCAACTCCCATCAACATCCCTACAATAATCAGCGGCCATGCCATTTCTCCACCCACAATTCCCTTCGATAGCATTGCCATGAGACTAGCTTGCGGGGCAGGTAAATTAGCGCCGCCAAAACCAGTTCCACCCGATTTAATATCGCCTTCGTTTAATATAACTAATACACCAAACATTACAACACTTGAAGCAAGAACGCCCAGGATATCACCAAACTGCATTTTCCAGGGTGTACCTCCCAAAATATGCCCGGCCTTTAAGTCTTGTAGCATTTCTCCGGCAACGGCAGCCGAAACGCAAACAATTGCAGCAACACCTAACACAGCGGCAACACCGCCCGATTCAGCTTTCACACCAATAAGTACCAGAATTAATGCAGTAACAACCAAAGCTGTTAGCGTTAATCCGCTGATAGGATTATTACTGGATCCCATAATACCAACCAAATAGCCCGAAACAGCTGCAAAAAAGAATGCCAGAATAATTAACACTGTTGCACTCACAAAAGCTACCAGAAAAGAAGTTTGAAATATTAAAAAGGTAATTAAGAAAGTACCAACAGCCACTCCCAAAACGCCCAACATAATCCACGAAAATTTAATATCGCGTTCGGTACGGCTATTTACCTGAACTCCGGCAGCAGCTTTTTTAACATCTCCAACTGACCGCTGAATACCGGTAATTAAGCTCTTACGCATTTTAAAAAGTGTAAAAGCAGCACCTACTAACATTCCTCCAATTGCAATTGGACGTACAATAAATTTCCAAACAGCAGTAGATGTTAACGCCCAAGCCGATTCATGGGCTTGCTCGAGCGATAATGCAGCAGGTGGGGTAAGCCCTTTAACCATGGCATCTGTAATTGCCTGTGTATTTTCAGTTACCAAAAGGCTCGCCAGTGCATCAAAATCGATATAAGGCCCCATAAAATACATAATGCAAGGAACCAGTAATCCCCAGGCAATGATACCACCGCTGAAGTTAAGCGATGCAAGTTTTGGCCCAATGATATATCCAACACCCATGTAGGCAGGACTAATTCCGGGAGAACTCATCATCAAACCTCCTTTGGCTTTTACAATCCCGGCTTTTCCAACCTGAATAGCAGAATCGGGAAAATGGACAAATTTCTCCCACACACCAGGGAAAAGACTGAATTTTTTAAGCGTTTCTACTAAGGCTCCAAAAATCATGGCAGAGAATAAAAACTTCGATCCACCCCCACCTTGCCGGCCAGCTTTATGAATTTCGGCAGCAGCAACTGATTCGGGAAAAGGAAGTTCAACATCGTCGACCATAACGCGACGAAGTAATGCGACAAACATGATCCCTAAAATACCCCCGGCTATAAGAATTAAACAGGTGGTAATATAGTTTTCGACGGTAAAAAACGGCACCCAGATACCTGCAATATAAAATGCAGGAATAGTAAAAATGGCACCTGCGGCAACCGATTCTCCAATCGATCCAACCGTACGTGCAAAATTTTCTTCGAGAATAGTGCCTTTAAAAGCTTTGATGATTGCCATTCCGATAACAGCGGCCGGATAGGTTGCTGCAATAGTCATCCCTGCTTTTAAACCAAGATAGGCATTTGCTGCTCCAAGCACAACGCTCATTATTAACCCAATAATGAGCGCCCTTCCGGTAAACTCCGCCATGTTAGAATCTGGCGATACAAAAGGAATAAATTTCTTATTTTCAGCCATAGTTAGAGATTTAGTTAATTCCGGTAAAAGTATAAAAATAATAATTTCCTGAAAGTTGATTTTTCGCAGCTTCCAGCTCTTCAATTCCCTAAATTACTTATTTATGTTAATATTAAAAAAAACCGGCTCTTTAAATCAGATTACATTCATTCCCCAATAGCAAAAACCAATTTACCTAATAGATAGAATAAACTTTTATTGTCCAACAGTTGTTATAAATATCAAGTTAAAATGGTTGCATTTTTTTATAAATTTGCACAAAACTGAAGAATTAATGAAAAAGTCCTTAATTACAGCAATCATACTTTTATTTCCTTTTCTGCCTACCCATGCCCAACTAAAAGTGCCTGAAAAAGTAAAGTGGTACACCATTGAGCAAGCATTGGAATTGCAAAAAAAGGAACCGCGAAAAATCATGATTGATGTTTATACCGATTGGTGCGGATGGTGTAAGAAAATGGATGCTGAAACATTTAGTCACCCTGTTATTGCCGAGTTTCTTAATACCCATTTTTATCCGGTAAAATTCGATGCTGAATCTAGTGACTCCATTGTTTTTGCAGGAAAAACCTTTAAGAACGAAAACCAGGGAAGCAGGCCAACGCATCAATTCGCAGTTGCTTTGCTGCAAGGAAACATGTCGTATCCTTCGGTTGCCTACCTGAATGAGAAATTGCAGTTATTAGCAGCAATTCCCGGTTATTATACTGCCGGTAATCTGGAGCCTTTGCTTAATTTTATAGCTGAAGATAAATATATCAATACCACATTAGAAGACTACCAAAAAACATTTAAAACAAAAATTCAATAGACCAACAATATGTATTGCGTTCAAGCCAATTAATCTTGAAAAGGCTTATTCTTTCTTAGTAAAACCCAATTGAAGTTTCGAATATTTGTGTTAAATTTAAAATAGCAACACACTTACTTCATAAAATTGGTGTTTCCGAATGAATTTATCCCGAACAGGCTTTTTATTGCCAAAAACAGGAGAAAATAACTGGATTAGCAAATTTTTAGCATTTATCCTGTTTACCATTATATTGGTCTCGCCTGCTCCGATTGTAAACAGTTTTATTTTACACCAACATCAGTCGGTCGTCGTATTTTTGCTGATCGATTTGAGTCTTGCAGTTTGCATTTTGCTAAACAAGAAAAAGCACTTACGGATAGCCTCAGTTTTAAGCATGGTGGTACTGGTTTTTCTGGTAACGTATATTATGTTTATTGGCAGTGGAATTCACGATACTATCATATTTCTTTATGCATTAGTGATCATCATTGGAGCTATTATATTATCGAAAATTGAATTTATTTTGACTATTCTGCTAATTATTTTCTCACTTGCCTTTGTTATTTACAGCGAAATAACAGGAATTATCACTACTCCATTTTCGACATTAACTTCTTTTAGTGATCTGCCTTATCTCTCGCTCATGGTTTTACTAACAGCTTTATCCATCTATTTTCTAGCCGAAGCTCTCCGGAAAACCATTCAAAAATTGCAATTAAATGAGCAATCGCTTGAGAAAATAAATTTAAAGCTTCAACAAAAAATATCTCAGCAACAGCAAACTGAATTGGCCTTACGCGAAAGCGAAAATAAATATAAGAGCCTGGTTATAAATTCTCCCGGGGTAATTTATCGTTGCCTGAACGACGAATCCTGGACAATGATTTATATGAGCGATGAAATATTAAACCTCACAGGATATGAAGCTTCCGATTTTATAAACAATCACATTAGAAGCTGGGCCAGCATTGCCCATCCCGATGATGCGAATATTCTGACATTTTCACCCGAAGTTTCTGTTTCGCCTAATAAGACATATAGCCTGGAATATAGAATTGTAAATAAAGAAGAGCGTGTTAAATGGGTACATGAAAAAGGACAGGGAATATTTGATGACAATGACAACCTCCTTTGGCTCGAAGGAGTAATTATGGACATTACCGAAACTAAACAAACCAAAGAAGAATTAAAGGAAAGCCAGTATCTTATTCAGCAAATAGTATCAGCTATTCCTGGTGGAGTTTATGTAATTGATATAACCAACAGTAAAATTATATTTACCAATAATTATTTGAGCAGAATTTTGGGGTATAATCAATATGAAAACGAGGTGGATAGCAAGCTGTTTTTAGAATTAATACACCCCGATGACAAAGCCCAAATGCCTGAGAACATGCAACGTATTTTTTCTGCGAAAGACGGAGAAGTAATTGTTTTAGAATATCGTATTATTTCCAAAGCAGGCGAATGGAGATGGTTTCAAAGTCATAACATGGTTTTTAACCGGAACAAAGATGGAAAGACATTACAATTGCTTGGTATTGCCCAGGAAATTACTCAGCAAAAAAATGTAGCAGTAGAACTACATAACAAAAATGAAGAACTTGAAAAATTTACATATACGGTTTCACACGACTTAAGAAGCCCTTTGGTTACGATTCAGGCATTTACAGGATATTTAGAAAAAGATTATGCCGAAGAAAACAGTGATGCAATCAAAAGCGATATCGAATACATTAAAAATGCGAGTTCTAAAATGAATAATTTACTCACCGATCTGTTAAATTTATCCCGCATTGGTAAAAAATCAAATCCACCAACAGCATTTGAATTGAAAGAATTGGTTGAGGACGTTCTAAATATTCTTGCCGGCAGAATTCAAAATAAAGGCGTTGAAATAAAAATTACACAACTATCAATATCACTGCTCGGCGATAAGCTTCGAATCACTGAACTATACCAGAATTTAATTGAGAATGCCTTAAAGTTTTCAGACGAAAGTCCCCATCCAAAAATTGAAATCGGAGCAAAGGAACAAATGGATGAGGTAATCCTATTTGTAAAAGATAATGGAATTGGCATAAGTGCGGAGAACATATCCCGATTATTCAGGTTGTTCGAAAAAATTGCAACAAATCAGGAAGGTTCCGGAATAGGACTGGCAATTGTTAAGCGAATTGTCGAAACGCATGGAGGCCGGATTTGGGCTGAATCAAAAGGGCCAGGCACCGGAACTACCATATACTTTACTATTCCAAACACCACTATAAAAGCCCAAACTGTATAATTTTGATTTAACAAAATAACCTAGCTATAACCAAAAAAAAGAGTGTGTTAGTAATGATGATAAACCCAAAATTAATAATAATTAAGAGACAAATGGACCCGCTTCAATGCGGCACTAATACCAGTTCGGCAGGCTGCGTCAAAGTCTCAGTCTTAAAAAACGACATTTAATTTTAATTATGTATTAGACATTATATAGATTAAATTTTTAATAAGTTCTTTTACATATATTTGTAACCCATAGAAACAATAGCTAT
>JFJP01039245.1_pt1 | contig 14043 bp, 9 predicted proteins | sample 431651 | NCBI WGS metagenome assembly JFJP01 (sample SAMN02602958, study PRJNA72255) | Microbial mat metagenome, whole genome shotgun sequencing project. | biome: fresh water; feature: sink hole; material: water; isolation source: purple microbial (photo- and chemosynthetic) mats found in... | reverse complement strand
TCATGTCAGGCCTGCCTCCGGAAACTCCTGCATCCTGGTTCGGTTGCTGCAGAGAATGCGTAATATCCATTATTACCGGGACTCCTATGCTCTGCATAGCCGGGATATTCCTGAAATCAACAACAATATCCTGGTATCCGAACATATTCCCTCTGTCTGTGAGCATTATATTACTATTGCCTGATTCTCTGACTTTTTCAACCGCAAACTTCATTGAAGATCCCGATAAAAACTGACCTTTTTTGATATTAACCCACTTGCCTGTTTTTGCTGCAGCTGTCAGCAGATCAGTCTGCCGGCATAAAAACGCAGGGATCTGAAGGATATCTACATATTCAGCTGCCATTGCTGCCTCTTCCGGATTATGTATGTCGGTAATAACAGGAAGTGAAAATCTGGTTCTGACATCAGCAAGAATCTTCAGAGCTTTGAGATCCCCGATTCCCGAAAAGGAATCACCTTTCGATCTGTTAGCCTTTCTGTATGAAGATTTGAACACAAATGGTATGTGATATTTTTCAGAAAGCATTTTAAGATGTTCTGCAGTCTCAAATACTATCTTTTCGCTTTCAACAACGCATGGGCCGGCAATTAACAGAAAATTACCTGACTCGATAAATTCCAATCCCGGGATATTTATAACAGCTCTTGACATACAAAACAAAATTAAAAAAATTAATATTAAAACCTCCTGAGGATTTCTGAATTTTACTGTTCATATATTCCAGGTCCTTTCTGTGTTGATGCAAAGTGCATCAGGAAAGTTCACTATAGTCGTAAAGTTATTCTTTATCATACTTATAAATGTCTTTCCACATTACAGAAAGTCTCTTTCTTATGTCTTCCTCTTTTGTGTTTGCCCCAGGGTTATAGAAGACAGTACCCTTAATAGTTTCCGGAAGAAAATTATCTGCAATGAAGTTTCCTGAGTAGCTGTGAGCATACTTATAATCTTTTCCATATCCCAGGTTCTTCATCATACTTGTCGGGGCATTTCGTAGATGCAGGGGAACTGATAAATCCCCTTCGCTTCTTACAATTCCAACAGCATTCTCAATAGCCATATAGGCAGCATTGCTTTTCTGCGATACAGCCAGGTAAATAGCTGTTTCTGACAGAATGATTCGCGATTCGGGCCATCCAATAACATTTACTGCATAAAAGCAAGTTTGTGCAAGCAACAAAGCATTCGGGTTGGCTAGACCAATATCTTCCGCAGCAAGAATCAGCATTCGCCTTGCGATGAACTTTGGATCTTCACCACCTTCAACCATGCGGGCAAGCCAATAAACAGCACCATTTGGATCGCTTCCCCTAATTGACTTTATGAAAGCAGAAATTATATCATAATGCTGCTCTCCATTCTTGTCGTATAAAGCAAGATTTTTCTGGACATGCCTCAAAACCATCTCGTTATTGATAATAATCTTTTCTGAGGAGCCTGCATCCGATTCAGAACTGATAACTAATTCAATGGCATTATATAGCTTTCTTGCATCACCACCTGAAATTCTTATAAAAGCTTCATGCTCCAGTATTTCAATATTGAACGCTGCCAGGTGACTGTCCTTTTTCAAAGCTCTATTCATTAATTCAACCAACTCATCCTCAGTTAAAGGATTCATTGTGTAAACCTGGCATCTGGAAAGAAGCGGGGATATAACTTCAAAGGAGGGATTTTCAGTTGTTGCGCCAATCAGGGTAATTATGCCCTGCTCAACTGCGCTTAAAAGTGAGTCCTGCTGTGACTTATTGAAACGGTGAATCTCATCAATAAATAAAACAGGATTTGGCTGGTTAAAAAACTGTTGTTTCTTTGCTTTTTCTATTGTCTCCCGCACATCTTTTACCCCGGAATGAACGGCGCTAAGATGAAAGAAAGGCCTTTTGAGCGTATTTGCTATAATTCCGGCCAGAGTGGTTTTTCCTACTCCGGGAGGGCCCCATAATATAAATGAAGGAATGTTACCTGATTCAATAACCTTCCTCAATATACCATTCTTACCAACTAGATGTTCCTGCCCGAAGAACTCTGCAAGCTCTTTTGGTCTTAATCTTTCAGCAAGTGGTTGATTGGCCAGCATTATAAAAAAAGTTTGTGTAAAAGTAATAAAACAATTTTTCTTCTTTCAGATATTATTATCAGATGCAACCTAAATAGTGACTTTATAGTTAATATTGTATAATGGATTTATATCGGAAATTTGTATGAATGGAATTGCACCAGCACTTATTATTATTGTTTTGTTAACCGGTTGTTCCGGGGATTCAGGCAGCACAGTTAAGGAAACTGTTAATGGCAGAGGAATAGTTGCAGATAATGGCATGGTTGTTTCGGCACATCCGCAGAGCTCAGCAATTGGTATTGCGATTATGCGTAAAGGAGGAAATGCTGTCGATGCTGCAGTTGCCACAGAATTTGCTCTTGCAGTCTGTTATCCTGAAGCGGGTAATCTTGGAGGTGGTGGTTTTATGGTTATCAGGACTAAGGATGGACTGTCAGAAGTTATCGATTACCGTGAAAAGGCTCCTTTGAGGTCCACAACAAGAATGTTTCTGAGTAAAGAGGGCGTAGTAATCGAAGGATTAAGCACCGAAACTCATCTTGCCAGCGGAGTACCGGGAACTGTTGACGGTCTTCTTCATGCCCACTCGAAATATGGAAAACTTCCTTTTAAAGTTGTGATTCAGCCTGCTATTGACCTGGCTGAAAGAGGTTTTCCGATACCAAAAGAACAGGCTGCCTCTTTGAATAGTAACAGAGAAATCTTTGTTGAAAGAAACTCTAGGAGGCCGGCATTTGTAAAAGATTCTTTGTGGAACGAAGGAGACACTCTTGTTCAGCATGACCTTGCACAGACTCTTATCAGAATCAGGGAAAATGGGAGAGAAGGGTTTTATTCAGGAACTACAGCGCTACTTATTATTAAAGAAATGTCGAGAGGTAATGGTATTATCTCTGAACTTGATCTTAAAGAGTATAAGTCTGTATTACGGGAACCTGTAACGGCTGATTATAAAGGATTTAAAATTATTACTGTTCCTCCTCCTTCAGGTGGAGGCCTGATCCTGCTGCAGCTTCTTGGAATGGTTGAATTATATCCCTTAAATGACTTCGGTTTTCACACATCTCAAACAATTCATCTGGTAGCTGAGGCTGAGAGAAGGTCATTTGCCGATCGTTCAGAATATATGGGCGATCCGGAATTTATGAAAACATCTGTTAGTCAATTAATTGAAAAAAGGTATCTTAAGGAAAGAATGAGATCATTTAATGATAAAAAAGCATCACTGTCGCAGGACATCCTTCCGGGTTCTCCTTATGGATATGAAAGCGAGGAAACCACTCATTATTCTGTTGTTGATCCCGAGGGAAATGCAGTTGCTGTTACGACAACCCTTAATGGAACCTTTGGAAGCAGTATTGTGGTTGACAATGCCGGATTCCTTCTTAATAATGAAATGGATGATTTTTCGGTTAAACCTGGTTTTCCGAATATGTATGGACTTGTTGGCGGAGAAGCTAACTCAATACAACCCGGAAAACGCATGCTCAGTTCAATGAGTCCGGTAATTGTTGAAAAAGACGGAAAACTTTTTTTAGTTGCAGGTTCTCCCGGTGGTTCAACAATTCCTACTTCAGTATTTCAGGTTATAATTAATGTTATTGATTACCGCATGAATATACAGGATGCTGTTGACAGGGGCCGATTTCATCATCAATGGCTGCCTGACCATATAAGTTATGAAAAGGATGCAATAGACACTGCTACGGCCCTGAAACTTAAAGAGCTGGGGCATCAGCTATATCAACGCGGATCAATAGGAAGAGTAAATGCAATACTTATCCTTCCTGATGGTAAGAAATCAGGCGGAGCGGACAAAAGAGGTAATAATTCAGCATACGGGTACTAAACAGTTTTTGCGGTTCAATAATTTTTACTAAATTGCCTCAGATTTATTTTCATTAAAAAAAATAAATTAATACTTTTAACAAGTTAAATTAGTATTTTGATTATAAACAGATCCTTGTTATTCTATTTGAATACATTCAGATATATTCAGTTATGAAAAAAACTCTGCTTATTGTTATTATTATCCTTGCGCTAATAATTGCCCTGCCGGTAATTAATCTGATCCGTTGGGCCTTTCAATCGAAAATCCCTATGGATATTATCCTTGTTGATAAGACAGTGCCTTCACTTGAACGTGAAAAGCATAAGTCTTTTAACTGGATTCTTACAAATGAAAGGTTTGTAAAAAAGGATAAAAAACGAAGCTACTCTTACATAAAGGATTATTATGGATTTTCTCCTCAACGCCCTCTTCGCGAAAAGCAGTGGGACAGGAATGATTATCGTCTGACAGACCTTATTAACCTGGCTGAGAAAAATGATGCTGTATATTTTACCGATACTTACGGGGTGTTCTTTAATGACTGGTACAAAGGGATAAACAAAAGCCGGAAATCGAGGAAGTTGTATGGCGGACTTAATAATAATGATTTTCTGCTTATTAAAGAGATGAAGGACAGGAATAAACTAATTATCATGGAGTATAATTCCTTTGATTATCCTACTGCACAATTTGAATCAGTAAGAACCCAGGAGAAACTTGGAATAAAATTTTCAGGATGGACCGGAAAGTATTTTGAATCACTTGACACAACTATGGTTGATTTTCCAATCTGGATGACGGCTATGTACAGAAAACAATATAGTAAACCTTGGACTTTTAATAAGCCTGGCATTGTAATTCTTAAAGAAAAGGATATTATCGTTCTTGAAGAAGGTTCTCATCTTAAAAATTCCATGCCTCACATTATCACAGATTCAGCTTATTGCGCAAAGTATGGTGTCCCTGAATCGGTTGCTTTTGATAAATGGTTTGATATTATTGACCCTCTGGATAATAATATTATTTCATGGTTTAAGATTCAGACCACTCAGCTTGGAGATAGTCTTTTAAGTGAGAATGACCTTGCTACTGACTTTCCTGCTGTTGTTCAGGAATCCACAATAAATAATATTTATTATTTCTCCGGAGATTTTGCCAATTATGATGTGCCATTCTGGACTGCCAGATTTGTTGGTGTAGATAAACTCAAAGGTATCCTGTATTCCGATAAACCGGATGATACAAGACGGTTCTTCTGGCTTTATTACAAGCCTCTTATAAAGGGAATATTCACAGATTATTATAACTCAACAGAGAAAAAATAAAAGCACCGTAAGCGCTTTTTTATGATAGGGACATGCTTTGGTATGTCCCTGTTTGTTAATTAGCCCGTTTATGATAAATGATTAGTAATAATGAGAGTATCTATTATACAGACCGGTCTTGTGTGGGAAGATAAACCAGCCAACCTCAGGCATATTGGTGAGCTTCTTAAGCCTCTTTATAATAAGACTGATATTGTGGTTCTTCCTGAGATGTTTAATACAGGATTTGCACTTAATCCCGGACTACTTAGTGAATCGCCGGACTCTGAAACTTTTCGATGGATGATAGATAAATCAAAAATTGGAAAATTTGGGTTATGCGGAAGTTATATTATTAAAGAAAATGAGGAGTATTTTAACCGTTGGGTTTTTGTATCTCCTGAAGGTGAAATGTGGACTTATGATAAGCGTCACCTTTTCAGTATGGCAGGAGAGGACAAAGCGTTTTCAAAAGGGAATAACAGGCTTGTCTTTACCTTCAGGGAGGTCAGAATAAGTCCCTATATATGCTACGACTTACGTTTCCCGGTGTGGAGCAGAAACAGGAACGATTGTGACTTTATGATCTATTCTGCTAACTGGCCTGAGAGCAGAAAGGAGATATGGACTACTCTGCTTAGGGCAAGAGCTATTGAAAATCAATGCTATGTAGCTGGAGCCAACATTATCGGAACCGATGGAAATGATGTAAAATATTCAGGCGATTCGATGCTGATTAGCCCACGGGGTGAGGTGATCGCCTCTGCATCACCAAATGAGGAGTGTTATGTTTCTGCTGATTTATCAATGACTGAATTAAATGCCTTCAGAAAAAAATTTCCCGTTTCAAATGATGCGGATCATTTCATTATAGAATAATAAGCCCGAAGAACTCTTTGCCATTTCAACACTAGCCGCATCTCAATCACCTTTTCTCCCTTTCTCCCTTTCTCCCTTTCTCCCTTTCACAAAATAAGTGCATCATAAAGAATAACAGCAGGATGAACAGCAATCTCCCCTGTTCCATCCTTGATATGGTGCCTGCAACTGGTTCCTGGTGCTGTTACTATAGTACCGGCTTCGCAATTTCTTACTTCGGGGAATAAAACCAATTCTCCTATCTTATTTGAAAGCTCGAAATGTTCTTTTTCATAACCAAACGACCCTGCCATACCGCAGCATCCCGATGCTATTTCAGTAACCGAATAATTTGCTGGTATCGATAGCATTGCGATAGAAGATGCTGATGATGCGACAGCTTTCTGCTGACAATGTGCATGAAGCAGAACTTTTCTGCTATCATTAGTGAATAGACCTCTGTCGATATTTCCTGATTTGTACTCCCTGGCTATGAATTCATCAATCAGGAAACTGTTTTGGGAGATCTTTAAAGCAGCTTCTTTCAGGTCTTTCCCGGCCAGATCGGGATATTCATCCCTGAAACCTAGAATTGCAGAGGGTTCAATTCCAATTAAAGGAACTTCATTGCTTATTATCTCAGATAAAACCCTGATATTTTTTCTGACTGTCTTTTGTGCTCTTCTGAGCAGACCTTTTGATATATATGTTCTTGCGCTTACAGAATGGTTTGCTGTTATCACTTTATAATTGAGGGATGTTAAGAGCCTTATTATCTTAATACCGGTCTCTGTGTCGTTATAATTGGTGAATTCATCAATAAAAAGGCATACAGTGCTTTTTGGATGGTCCGGATTTATCCTTTTCAGATTTTTTTTGATCCATCTCTTCAGGGTTGTTCTATATAATAAAGGTATTGACCTTTCAGATGCAAAACCGGTGGTTTTTTTTAATATTGAAGAGGTGATTTTGTTACTTACAACGAAATTAAATAATAGGGGTGCAGCTGATCCAATTTTATTAATTATTGATATATAGGCAATTAACAGGGTTCTTAATGGTATTCCATGTTTATCGTACCAGTGTTGCAGGAATTCAGATTTGATCTTTGCAATATCAACTCCTGAAGGGCATTCCGATTTACAGCCCTTACATGCCAGGCAGAGGTCAAGAACTTCATATATCTCTTTATGGTCCCATGGATCTCCATCCTGACTTAGAAATTCCCTGACGACATTTGCCCGTGCCCTGGTAGAATTCTCTTCTTCGGATGTAGCCATGAAACTTGGGCACATAATGCCTCCGATCTTAATAGATTTACGGCAGTCAGCTGATCCGTTGCATCTTTCTGCAGCTCTCACAATTCCATCGCTCGATGAGAAATCATATATTGTATCTATCTCCCGGGTTAGCCTGCCAGGCAGATATCTTAAGCTGGTATTCATTTGCGGGGTGTCTGTGATCTTTCCGGGATTTAATATCCCATCGGGGTCCCAGCACGCTTTTACCTGCTTTAATAGTTGATAGTTATCTTCACCAAGGATCAGTGGGATAAACTCTCCTCTTAGTCTTCCATCGCCATGTTCTCCGCTAAGTGATCCATTATATTTTTTTACCAGTTGCGCCGTTGCAAGGCCAATTTTTCTGAAAAGTTCTACATCGCTGGGGTTCTTTAGATCCAGAATTGGTCTTAGATGGAGCTCTCCTGTGCCAATGTGGGCATGAAATACTGCCTCCTTTCCAAAACTGGCCAGCATTTCTTCAATATCATCAATGTATTCAGGTAGTTGTTCTACATTTATTGCTGTGTCCTCAATAAGTGCAACAGGCTTAGGATCACCTTTCATGTTTGAAAGGACTCCAAGCCCTGCCTTTCTTAGCTCCCATACTTTGGAAATATCTTGTCCCCTGATTATAGGATATGAGTACCCGTACCCTGCCGATTTAAGTTCATTAATCAGTTCTGAAGCGATAAAATCTATCTCTTGCTGACTGTCCCTGACAAATTCCACAATGACTATCGCCTCTGGTTTTCCATCAAGAAAGAATCTGTTATTTCTTTGGCTAATATTATTTTCAGTCAGCTCAAGTATCCTGTTATCCATCATTTCAACGGCAGCAGGCTTATATTTAAGAGCAATTAGATTAGCTCTGAAAGCTTCGTTTCTTTTATTGAGGTGAATACATATAATAGCTTTATTTACAGGCGGTAATGTAACAACATTCAGCTTTATTTCAGTAGAGATAGCCAGAGTTCCTTCGGATCCTGCCAGTAATCTGCAGAAATTAAATTCATCTTCAGATTTCTCATTGAAAACCATGGAGTCTAAAAGCAAGTCAAGCGCATATCCAGTATTTCTTCTTGGTATCTTTGGATCAGGAAAACCAGCTCTTATTCTTTCCTGGTTAACTTTATTATTAAGGATGCTGTTTATGTTTCTGTAAATAGCTCCTTCCAGATTTTCCAGTTTACATTTTGATAAAAAAACCTCACTGTCAACAGGGCCAAAAACGGCTTCGCTGCCATCGCTCAGAATAGCTTTAACTTCAATTGTATGATCACGGGTCGATCCATAAATAATAGAATGTGAGCCACACGCATTATTGCCCACCATTCCTCCTATGTTACATCTGTTTGAAGTAGATGTTTCCGGACCAAAAAACAGTCCATGTTCTTTAAGTTTCTGATTCAATTCATCCAGTACAACACCTGGTTCCACTCTAACCCACATCTCTGTTTTGTTGATTTCAAGTATCCTGTTCATATATTTTGAGATGTCAACTATTATACCTGAACCAACTACTTGTCCTGCAAGAGAAGTGCCTCCTGCTCTTACAGTAATACTGGATTTTTCTTTTGAAGCAAATTCTAATATTTTCCTGATGTCAGATCCTCCTTTTGGCCATACAACAGCCACAGGCTCCTCCCTGTAAACAGAAGCATCAGTTGAGTATATTGTTGTTGTGATCTTATCGTGCTTAATGTCGCCATCAAGATTTTCTCCAAGTCTCTCCAGCCGTGAAATGAAAGTATCCATTATGATTTAACAGTTTTAGACTGCTAAATTAGGAAAATGATTTAATGATCAGTTTGAAGAGTACTTTATAGTTAATTTCTTTCTTAAAAAGTATTAAAAATGATATTAATCATGTATTTCAAAATTGTTTAATCGGACTTTTTTTCCGTACATTTATAGAAAAATTTCAAACTTATTAATATATTGATACACAATGGAATTATTAGATCGCATCAAACTAAATGCCAAGAAACATTTTATGCGTATTGTGCTTCCCGAAGGATACGAAGAAAGGACAATTAAAGCTGCAGATATTGCTATTCAGGAAAAACTCGCCCAGATTATATTGATTGGAGATCCGGTTCAGATTAAAGCTCATGCCGAGAAACTTGAACTTAAAAACATCTCAAAAGCCACCATTATCAATCCAAAATCGCACGAAAAAAAAGAGCATTATATTGATCTGATGGTTGAACTTAGAAAAAGTAAAGGACTGACCAGGGATGAAGCATCAAAGCTGATAGAAGATCCGCTTTATCTTGGTGTTTTAATGATCAAAAACGGGGATGCAGATGGGGAGGTTTCCGGTGCTGATCACTCTACAGGAGATGTTCTCCGGCCTGCTTTCCATTATGTTAAAACTGCGCCAGGTATATCAGTAGTTTCAGGTGCTTTCATTATGATCCTTCCCGATAAAAGCTTTGGTGAAAACGGGATCATAATATTTGCTGATGGGGCCGTGCATCCAAATCCAAATGAAAAAGAACTTGCAGAGATAGCAATCGCATCTGCACACACTGCAAAGGCTATAGCCGGTTTCGAGCCGAGGATAGCAATGCTTAGCTTCTCAACAAAGGGAAGTGCAAAGAACGAAATGGTCGACAAAGTTATAAATGCAACACGAATTGCAAAAGAGATGGCTCCGGAACTTCAGATAGATGGTGAGCTGCAGGCCGATGCCGCACTTGTTGACGCAATAGGCAAAAGCAAAGCACCGGGAAGCAATATTGCAGGCCGAGCCAATGTTCTGATATTCCCTGACCTCAATTCAGGAAACATAGCATATAAACTAGTTCAGAGACTGGCACATGCAGAGGCAATCGGACCAATTTTACAGGGTATGGCGGCCCCGATTAATGATCTATCCAGAGGATGTTCAGTCAGCGACATTGTTAGCATGATTGCAATAACTTCAAACCAGGCTGCAGGAATAAAAAAGTAATTTACACTGATAAAAAATATACTTACGATAAATCTTTTTAACCAAACACGATGACAGAAAATATAGAACGGCTTGAAGATTATGGATTATCCAAAGATGATAAGCCCAAAACCTTATTCTCGAAGGTAGGAGTTGTTGGAGCCGGATCAGTTGGGCAGAATATTGCACGAATGATTAGTTCCAAGGGCCTGGATGTTGTTTTCCTTGAAATTAATCAACAGAAAATAGACCAGGCTTATCTCGATCTGGCCAGAGAACTTGACCGTATGATAGAGAGATGGGGCATGACCAATTCCGAAAAGCTTGGTATATTGTCGCGTATAAAAGGTACTACTGAGTATAGTTCTTTTAAGGGATGTGACATTGTAATCGAAGCAATTAAGTCTTCTTCCCGCGAACTTAGCCAGGATATACATATGAATATCCTTAAGAAAATTGAGGAACATGTTGACAGAGATACAATTATTGCAACAAACTCATCAACTCATGTAATAACTGAGCTTACAACATTTCTAACATATAAAGACCGTTGTGTAAGTTTCCACTTTCTTACACCTGAAGCTGATGCGAGAGTTGTTGAGGTTGTAAAAGGACTGTATACTTCTCAGGCTGCCTATGATAATACTGTCAAATTTGCACATCTGATCGGCAAAAAGGTAATCCCTGTTAAAGAATCTCCCGGAATTATCAGCACCCGACTCTTTGTTCCACTGATAAACGAAGCTTGTGAAATACTAATGGAAGGTGTGGGGAAAATGGAAGATATTGACCTTACAATGAAGGTTGGATTTGGCCTTCCTCTGGGCCCTTTCGAAATGGCTGACAAAATCGGACTCGATAAGATACTCAGATGGTGCGAGAACCTATACGATGAATTCGGCGATCTTAAGTATAAAGCTTCTCCGCTTCTTAAAAAACTCGTTAGGGCCAACCAGTGGGGAAGACGAACAGGGAAGGGTTTTTATGAGTATAATAAGGATGGTATGAAAATTACCAAGAATATATCGATTGAAGATTAGAAACAAACCATTATAATGCACTATTAACATTTAACATATAAATTCTCCTATAATGAAAATATTAGTTCTTAATTGCGGAAGTTCATCTATTAAGTACCAGCTTTTCGACATGACTTCAGCCGTAGTTCTTGCAAAGGGTATTGTGGAAAAGATAGGATTAAAAGGGTCTTTTTTAAAAAACGAAAGGTTTGATGGCGATAAGGTTAAGCTGGAAGGAGAAATACTTGACCATCAGAGTGGTATTGAATTCCTGCTGGGCATGATGGTAAGTGAAAAAAGAGGAGTACTTAAAGATCTTAACGAGATTGATGCAATAGGACACAGGCTTGTTCACGGTGGGGAAACCTTTCAAGGCAGCTGCTATCTCGATGATATCACAATTAAAGGAGTTGAAGATTGTTCCGACCTTGCCCCGCTTCATAATCCAGCTAACCTCAAGGGAATTTATGCAATGAAAACATTACTTCCCGATGTACCGCAGGTTGGTGTATTTGATACCTCTTTTCACCAGACTATGCCTGATTATTCGTTTATGTATGCTCTTCCTTACTCTTTGTATAAGAAATATGGAATCAGACGTTATGGATTCCATGGAACCAGTCATAGCTATGTTTCAAAAAGAGCTTGCGAAATTCTGAATGTTGATTATGCCACTCAAAAAATTATTACATGCCATTTGGGAAATGGGGCCTCAATTGCCGCAATAAAAAATGGCAAGTCAATGGACACATCAATGGGGCTCACTCCTGTGGAAGGCCTTATTATGGGTACAAGATCGGGTGATATAGATGCCGGGGCGCTAACACTGATTATGGAAAAAGAGGAGATAGACTATTCTGCACTTAATACTCTTCTGAATAAGCATAGTGGTGTTCTGGGAATATCAGGGATCTCTTCAGATATGAGAGAAGTAGAGACTGCTGCAGCGGAAGGCGACGAACGTGCAATACTTGCTCTTAAGATGTACGACTATCGTGTTAAAAAGTATATTGGTGCTTACGCAGCTGCCATGGGAGGTGTTGACATTGTTGTATTCACAGGGGGGATAGGGGAAAACGGTTCTGAAACCCGTGAGAACATTTGTAATGACCTTGAATTTATGGGCATCGAATTTGACAAAAAACTTAATGACGGAGTAAGAGGAAAAGAGGTAATTATAAGTAAAAAAGAATCGCGTGTTAAGGTTATTATTGTTCCTACAAATGAGGAATTTGTAATTGCTTCAGATACACGGACTATTGCTGAACAGCACAAAAACAAGAACTAATAAATAGAAAGTCAATGGTGTTAAAGAACCTTAATGACCTGAAACGTCTGGTTGAAGGCGGACCAAGAAAAAAACTGGTACTTGCCGCTGCACAGGATCAACATTCATTGGGTGCGGTGATCAAAGCCTGGAGAGAGAATATTATTGAACCTATCCTGATAGGTGATAAAGAAGAAATTCAGAATATTTGTCTGGCGAATAATTATGACATAACAGGAGTCAGGATAGTCCATGAACCTGATACTGAAAAGTCTGTGGAAATGGCCGTTAGAATGGTCAGCAGTAAACAGGCTGATATATTAATGAAAGGAATGATTGGCTCATCAACCCTTCTCAGATGTGTGCTGAATAAGGAGTGGGGATTGAGAACAGGAAATTTACTTTCGCATTTTGCTTTATTTGAAGTAGATACTTACCACAAAGTGATAGCTGTTACAGACGTGGCGATGAATATCGCACCTAATCTGAAAGAGAAAATAGCTATTTTAAACAACTCTGTAGCCTGCCTGAATAAACTTGGATACATTATGCCAAAAGTTGCAGTACTTGGAGCCGTAGAGATGGTAAATGAGAATATGGAGGCTACTCTCGATGCAGCACTTCTCTCAAAAATGAACCAGCGTGACCAGATCAAAAACTGTATTATTGACGGTCCTCTGGCTTTCGATAATGCAGTCAGCCTTGAAAGTGCCCTGCACAAAGGAATAAAAAGTGAGGTAGCAGGTGATACTGACCTTTTGTTGATGCCCGATATTGAAGTGGGTAATGTACTTTATAAATCACTGGTTTTCTTTGCCAAAGCTAAGGTTGCATCAATAATTCTCGGAGCTCTTGTTCCTATAGTTCTTACATCAAGATCTGATTCGGAACAGGCAAAATTCGATAGCATATTGCTCTCTGCCGCTGCAAGCAAATAGGATAATCATGATCAGAACACTCGATCAGATAGAGGCAAAGGTGCTTGCGCTGAAAAAAAAGCACAGGATTGCTGTTGCATGGGCACAGGACCTTAATACAATAGGAGCTCTTCATGATGCAGTTAAGAAGGGCTTTGTTGAAGCCATCATGATAGGAAAATCTGCAGAGATAACTAAAATATGTAAAACTGCAGGAGTTGATGAAAGCCTCTTCACAATTAAAGAAACCGATAATGAAACCAGAGCCTCTGCTGAAGCTGTAAGGCTTGCGAAATGCGGAGAGGCTGACATTGTTATGAAAGGACTAGTCGGTACCGACAAGTTCCTTAAGGCGGTAATGGATAAGGAAAATGGGTTAATGCTGCCAAATGCTGTTCTTACTTATGTAGGAGCACTCGAAATACCTTCATATCATAAACTTCTTTTTATTACCGATCCTGCTGTCATTCCATTTCCAGGACTTGATCAGAAGGTTGCAATGGCAGGGTATGCTATTGAAATGGCCCGAAAATTTGGAATTGATAAACCAAAAATAGCCCTTA
>JFJP01039503.1_pt1 | contig 14045 bp, 6 predicted proteins | sample 431651 | NCBI WGS metagenome assembly JFJP01 (sample SAMN02602958, study PRJNA72255) | Microbial mat metagenome, whole genome shotgun sequencing project. | biome: fresh water; feature: sink hole; material: water; isolation source: purple microbial (photo- and chemosynthetic) mats found in... | reverse complement strand
GATTCCTTTGAAAAGCGAGGATGTGCAATCAAGCTCCAACTTTATACGATCGGTCTTTAATGATAGTAAAGATAACATCTGGCTGGGCACACATAACAACGGATTATATATTTTCAACAGGAAGAATAATACCTTCCGCAAAGCAGGGTTTGGGAACAATTCTATTTTTTACATTTGTGATATTGGTGGTGATATTACCTTAATATGCAACTCAGGCGGATATAGCCTTGTGCGTTTGGTAAACAACGAGGTTAAAATTATTAGCAATGTTAATTCAAATGCACATTTTTTTGCTGTTAAAAGTAAAAATGATGTAATATGGCTGGCCAGCCTGACCGGATTGACAAAATACAGGATAGAGAATGGGGTTCTGAGGGCTGAAAAAATATATAATATAAACTCTGATCCCGCGATCTCTTTTAACAATTGCCGTGTAATATATTACAATGAAGAAGAAAATGAATTGCTGCTGGGAACAGAAGGTGGCGGTTTAAATATTCTTAAACTGGATGAACAGCAAAATGTAACCGCTGTAACGGCATTCAAGAAAACTACTTCTCCAAATTCAATCAGCAATAATTATATCCGGTCAATCACCAAGGATTCCAATGGTGATTTCTGGATTGGAACCTATGAAGGTTTGAACCGGATTTTATACGATTCATTATCAGGTGAAATAACTTTTAGAAGCTTTACAAAGAGAGATGGTTTACCCAATATTTGATACAAAAAACAACCATTTTATCAATTATTCGGCAAGTGATGGCTTGCAAAGCAATGAATTTTCAGAGCATACTGTTTTTAAGAACACTAATGGAGAAATAATAGTTGGAGGAACGGAAGGGATAAACATCTTCAATCCCGAGAATATTCGAACAAATAACATTCCTCCTAAAACCACTATAACCGGGTTTTATCTTTTCAATAAAAAAGTTGAGATATTGGAAGTGAAACGAAGAAATATGCCTTTGAGCAAAAGTATTGTACTAACTGATACAATTATATTAAACCCAAACCAATCCAGCTTTGCTTTTGATTTTTCTGCTATGCTTCACTCCAATCCGGGGAAAGTAAGTTATGCTTATATGCTGGAGGGTTTTGATAAAGACTTGAACTATACTGATGCTAAAAACCGAAAGGCAAACTATACCAACCTGCGCCACGGGAAGTATATTTTCAAGGTAAAATCTACTAATATTGATGGAATTTGGGAAGAAACCCCCCGCCAGATATACATTCATATCAGAACTCCTTTTGTTTATACCCGGGTGGCATTTGTAATATACATTCTTGTTATACTATTAATAATAATATACTTAACCAACTATTCAGTAATAAAATATACTACTAAAAAGAAAATACTCCTGGAAAATGATCATAACAAAAAGTTGCATGAACTGGATGAATTGAGGAATCGCTTTTTTATAAATATTTCTCATGACATTCGCACTCCTCTTACTTTAATAAGCAGTCCGCTGGATATTGTGCTAAAAGAGAAAGATCTGCCGTCTGGGGTAAGAAATCATCTGTGCCTTGCACAGCAAAATGTCAAAAAACTCAGATTTATTACAGAACAGATTCTGGATTTCAGCAAGTCGGAAGCCGGTCTTTTGTCTCCAAAAAGGCAATCGAGGGATATCGTTTCTTTCATAAAAATGGAATCGACGTATTTTTCCCAGGCAGTTAAGAACAAAGGACTCGATTTTTACATAACAAGCAATGAAGCTGAAATTCATACCGCCTTCGATACTGATATGATATCTAAGGTGGTGTTTAACCTCCTTTCCAACGCTGTAAAATTTACCAACAAGGGTGAAATTAAAATCCATATTGAAAAGACATCCCATGATTTACCAGAAAACCTTAAACAATCAAAATACAATAGTTTTATCAAAATCGAAGTTCAGGATACAGGCGAAGGGATTGAGCAATTAGATCTAGACAAAGTATTTGACCGGTTCTACCAGGGAAAAGACAACACGGAAAAAGGCTTTGGAATTGGCTTATCACATTGCAGGGATCTGATCGAGGCACATGAAGGGATGATTGAAGTCAAGAGTAGAAAAGATGTTGGAACAACAATCCGCTTTTTCATTCCTGATATCAAACCAGATAACAATCAGGAACCAGAGTTCAATGCTGAAAATACTGAGGACCTATATATTGAAAGGGTTAATGGTATCGCGGATGATGATAATAACCCAAATGATGCTGCCCACAAACGAATTCTCTTAATTGAAGATAACCCTGATATGCGTACTTTTCTCAGGAATGAAATAAAAAAAGAATACAAAGTATCTGAAGCCAGGGATGGCATAGAGGGGCTGGAAATGGCTGAAAAATTTTCGCCTGATTTGATAATCAGTGATATCATGATGCCCGGGCTGGACGGACTGGAACTATGTAAAAGGATAAAATCTGAAATTAAAACCAGCCATATCCCTGTTATACTGCTCACGGCGAAAACAGACACACCTACAAAATACCAGGGAATTGAAATGGGTGCCGACGATTATATTTCAAAACCCTTTGAAATGGAATACCTGTCACTCAGAATAAAAAACCTTATAAAATCAAGGGAACAACTGCATCGACTGTTCCAGATAAACCATAACCTGGATCCATCAGTAGTTACAGTATCCTCTCTTGATGAAAGATTTCTTTCTCAACTTATGAAAGAACTGGAAAATGGTATTTCTGACCCTGACTTTACTGTTAATTCTCTTGAATCGAAAATGGGAATGAGCCACTCCAATTTTTACAGGAAGATAAAGAGCTTAACCGGACAGTCAGGCAAAGATATTCTGCTGAATATGCGTATGAAAAGGGCAAAACAGATTTTAACCGATAACAAGGGTATCCGAATTTCCGAAGTTGCCTATATGGTTGGATATGTTAATCCAAAATATTTCAGTCATAATTTTAAAGATTTTTATGGTGTATTGCCTTCGGATATTACGAAGTAAAAAATTAAACAAGAATTATTTTGGTCGGATAATAATAAAAAAAATCCCCGGTAATTGATAAATATCAATTAGCCAGGGATTTCAAAAACCACCAAATTGAATATGAACTAACCTTATAAAACTGGTCGCGCTATAGTAAATTCTTCATATTTTACATCGTTGCTACGAAAAACCAAAGTATCGGTAAACTGGAATTGTGTTGCGCCTGGTAATCCTTCTACCGTGAAATTGAGCGTAACAGTAAGCGAACCTTTGATCTGTCCGGTAAGCGGGTCAACAGTCCAACCGTTTTCTTTACCAAAAGCAGTTGACGATTTGTAGTATTTGCCGCTACCCGAAATGGTATAAGTAGTGCCGGGCGCTTGAGAAACTGTTATATCGCCTACTCCATTGACATCATCGGAGAAAGTCAGTAATGATTTGTAGGTAACCCCTAATTTTTCTCCCATACGGTTGTAAGTAGCTTTTTTCAAACCCGCTGTTTCTATTTTAGCCGTTTGGTTGGCAGAAATATCTATAGCATGGAATGTTTTATCCAGAACGCCATCTTTGGACTGAACACCACGGTGGAAAAATGTTCCGTGCCATGGATTGATGAATTTCACTGCAAAAAGGGTGAAATCTTTAGGTAAGAAACCAGAAGCCCAATCGGCAGCAACGTACCAGCGAGGTGAAACAATACTAGGCGCGGAAACTTTACCGGTAAGTAACGAAAAACCGTCCGGAACCCCTGTAATTCTTAATGGCAACACATAACATAATTTGATTGCGTTGGGGTCGTTAAAAAAATCATCGGTCAGATTTACACGGATTAAACCATTGAAACTACCTTTTGGCACGGTAACTTTTTCATCTGGCACCATGGAATAGTAGTTTGCAGGAAGTATGAAAAGTTTTAAATTAACACCATTCATATCTTTTCCGTAGAGGGTATCTTTCAACACCGGTGCAGTAACATCGGGGAATATTGAAGGATCTAATTCAAAATCAATAATCCTGTCAGTAGTATTCTCAAGCAAACCACCTATCGATACACCAATGTTGAAGGCTTTTTGCAAATCGATGCTATTATCTATACGATCTTCGCCTAACACAATTGTACGTATTGGATATTGCAAAGGAAAATAGACAGACTGCGTAGTAAAATCATCAAACCCGATGGGATCGTTGTCACAAGCTGCAAACATAAGTGTCGCAAGCAATAAACCTGGAAATATTTTTTTAATTGTCTTCATGTATCTATTTTATTACCAGCCTTTGTTCTGAATTATTTCATAAATCAATGTTTCACTATAAGGAATAGGAGGATAAATCATATATGACTCGTAGATCCGTTTTTCTACCTCAAAAGTTGCAAAGGTAGCAGGGTCAACACCTCTGACGGCTTCGTTCATTTTTGCTATATCATTCCATCGACGAATATCCCAAAAGCGGAAGCCCTCGAAACTCAACTCAATACGGCGTTCATTTTTAATTACAGCTGCCAATTGACCTTTATCCAAACCTGCCAAATAGGTGCCATTGGAGGGTTCACTAAATCCGGCACGAGTACGTAATGCTGTTATTACCTGACGAGCTGTAAAACCTCCGATATCATAATCCGGGCCCCCAACTTCGTTTGCAGCTTCTGCAAAGTTAAGTAAGACTTCGGTATAGCGCAGATGTAAGGTACTATGAGGTTTACCAACAATGGCACCAGGGTTTAGCAATACTGTTTCATCGAGCAATTTACGCATAAAATAGCCTGTACGGGTGGCCGTTGGACCAGTAGCATTTTCACCTGAAACTATTTTTACAGTATCTGCACCTATCTTAGTGTTATGATAAACGATATACTTTGCTAAGCGCGGGTCACGGTTATTGTATGGATTTGCCGGGTCATAGGAAGGAGAACTGATATCGAATGGCTCCCCGGTATTGAAACCAAAAGCTTCCACCAGATTTTGAGAAGGATTAACCTGTCCCTTTCCAAATTTTGAAGGAGGGAAGAAGTTAGTTTCACGGTCTGAAGCATTAGGTTTTATAGAAGTAAACCAAAGAGCTTCGCGATAAGTGTTCAAAAGGGTTGTTGTAACATTACCACTCTTATAAAATTCAACATCTTTGGGGTCTAAGCCGGTGATTCCAATATGCGCTGTCATTACATTTGCAGCCATTTGAGCAGCTTCCTGCATGGTTACACCACTTTGGGCAGTAAAAGCCGGACTCGCCGCCAGTAATGCAACACGAGATTTTATAGCCATCGCTCCAATCCCACTTATTCGATTCATATTATATGCACCAATAACCAGCTTTTGATTGGGAGTTAGACCGGTATCAGTCCATTTAAGCGGAAGTTTGAGAATAGCACTGTCACAATCGTCAAATATTTGCTGAACACACTGCGCATAGGTATTACGAGGTAATTTGGCAGCTTCTGCATTTGTAATTACAGACTTAACAATTGGATAACCAAGTAAAACATCGTTACTGCCCATACCTCCATGATATTGAAGTAAACGGGCCCCCCACCATGCACGTAAAGCGTAAGCCTCTCCTTTCAGTTTCTTAAGGTACAAATCGTTCCGTTCTGCAAAATCAGGTTCTTTATATGCCCAGACAACTTTGTCCATGTTGGCAATAAAACTATTAAGGTGCATAAATGCAATATAACTATCCTCGTATACACTTAAAGGATATAAACGTGCAGTAAAACCACCTGTAGCCATACTGATCAAATCACTTGTAACAACATTTGTTACAGCATCATCGGTAGCATAACTATCGTTAAGGTCATACTCATCAGGTATGAAGGCATAAGCCTTTAGCAACACTCCTTCGGCCAGAATCGGATTCTGAAATATTGTTTCGTCTTTATACTTATCGTCCGTAAGGTTTTCTTCGAGCAATGATTCGCAAGACGTGAAAACGCAAGACAGCAAGAATATTGAAGCAAATTTATATACATTTATCAAGTTCATAGTATTCACTTTGTTATTGTTAGTATTCGAAATTTGCGATTAAGCCAAATGCAAACACTCTGTTTTGAGGTGCTGAATCCCAGTTTAATTGCAGAATGTCAATATTTTTGCCTGCTGAAAGCAAATTACTTCCTCTTGCATATAGTTTCAACGATTTCAATGTAGCATTGGGTGGTAAATTGAAATCATATCCTAACTGAACAGCCGAAATAGAGAAACTGGAACGGTCGTACATCCAAAAAGTAGAGTTTTTATAGTTGTTATCACCATTACCCAGGCTTAAGCGCGGATATTCAGCATTTGGATTTGGATTTTCGGGATCGAATGCATTAAGAGCAACTTCTGAGTATTTCGCTTCATTCCCTCTAAACCAATAGTAGTCTGAGTTTTTAAATCCATTGCCTCCCCAGCTTCCAATACCAAGTATAAATAGTTGCCAATTCTTATAGTTCAAATCGATAATAAGTGATATTTGTTGGCTGTTACTATTTACACCCAAGGCTGATTCGTCATCTGAATTAATTATTTCATCTCCATTCACATCTAAGTATTTAATATCGCCAGGGCGTACTACACCATAACTTGGCACAGGCAATCCAGCAACCAGAGTAGTTCCATCAGGCTCAAAATCAGCAGAACTATAAAGTCCATCATCAGTTAAGCCCCACATTGCATTAATCGGATTTCCAACTCTGGAAAGGTGCTTGTTTTGGTCAGGATAAATGGGTTCTTCCCATTTGGTAATGGCAGAGGTAGCATACGCATAATTCACACCCAAATTCATTTTAATATCACCCACTTGCTCATTGTAACTAAGTCCAAGCTCAACACCCTGATAACGGGTTGAGTTAAAGTTGCCAAAAGGTATTATCCCCAACGTTGCAGGTGCATTATTTGCAAGAGCAACCATATTACCGGAGCTTAAGCTGTTCCAATAAGAAGATTCTATCCAAAGTTTCTTGTTTAACAAATAGGCATCAAATCCGCCGACAAACTCTTTACGTGATTGAAAATCATAAATATTCCCCAGCGACTGAATTGTTACTATTGAATTCGCATTTAAGCTATTATTGTAAGTAAATGTCCCTGTTCTTGCATAGTTTTGTTCATAAAGGAAATAACCGTTATAATCACCAAGTGTCCAGTTGTCGTTTACAAGCACCCCATAGGATCCTCTCAATTTTATAAAATCAACAACGCTGTTGTTTTTCATAAAATTCTCATTCGACAAAATCCAGGCAGCGCCGAATGAAGGCACAGTTTTAAATCTGCTATCCGGATTCATTTTATTACTTCCTTCGCTCAGCAAACCAGCTTCAAGAATATATTTATTGTCATAAGTATAATTAGCTTGTGCACCAAACCGAAGACGTTTTAAATCTTGTACCACTTCGTTTTCTACCAGCTGTTTATAATAACCTAAGGCTACAACTGAAACCTGATGCTTGCCGAATATCCGATCATAATTAGCAGTAAGATAACCATTGTAACTTCTGTTAAATGAGCTGAAATCGTTGTTCACTGTTTGAGCAGTAGTAAATTTATCCACGCCAATTTTTGTCAAATTGAAGTCTCCAGCAACATCTGGCAGACCCAGTGCATATACGGCATAATTATTATCGATAAACTGAGAGTAGTAGTTGAAAAAGTCCAGATCAAACAATCCTGACAGTTTTAAACCTTTGGTAAGTTTCTCAAGATTTATATCAAATCCGACCATATACTGTAAAAAGCGGTTTATATCCGAACGTTTTCCACCACGAATCATATCACCATATAAATTTTGTTGGTACACGCTGGTACCTCCAAGAAGTGAAGTTCCAACCGGATTTTGACCTGCAAGTGAAGAGAGGTTTAACACCCTGTCCATTGGAATTAAAAGTGGAAATGAGTTAGGTAGGAGTGTAGATGCGTCTGAAAAGAATGTAGAGCTTTGTGGGCCATTATAAAAGTCGAAAATGGCCACGATATCAGTTTTCATTTTTAACCAATCATTAACTTCGAAGTCAACTTTACCACGAAGGTTTAATCTATTCGATCCATCCTTTTCAGGTAAAGCCAACCACCCCTTACTACGTTTCCATCCTAAATTCAAAAAGTACTGGACTTTGTCGTTACCACCTGATGCTTCAGAATAGAAATTAGTGAAGTTGGAGGCATTGTTTACAAATTCCGGACCCCAATAATCGTTATTTGGATAAAGAAGAGGATCGTAATTGTTCCGGGTACTGTCAATTACCCCCTGGCGATAGAATGAATTCGTATTGCCATCATTTTTAAATGCTTTGTTGTATGTTTCCATGTAAGTTGCAGCATCTAAAAATTTGGGCATTGATAAAGCTGTTTGTAAACCTTGTTCTAAGGTAAACTTTAGCACTTTTTTAAATTTTGCTCCTGATTTCGTAGTTATTAAAATAACAGCAGCATCACCATCAGAACCATAAAGCATACGCGAATAGGCATCTTTTAATACAGTAATTTGTTCAATTTCCTGCATATTCAGATACGAAGCATCACGAATCACACCATCAACTACAGTTACGGCATCACCGAGCCTGTGAAAATCAAAGTTTCCAAAAGCACCTGGTACTTTTCCATTTAAGTGTGCATTAAAATCTAAGCGTGAATCGCTTTCCAATGATTCATTGGCATCTACAACAGCGATATTACCCGTAGTACGAACCTTTTTCATGGTTTGAAACGGTAAAAAAATATCGCCGTCAACTTTCAAATCTTCTGAAGGTTGAAGTACAACCTTATTGGTATCCTGTTTCTCTTGTGCTATTATTTGAACTGATGAAATCGTCCAAATAAGCATCAGAGATATTATTATTATATTTTTATTCATAAAGTAGTATAGTTAAATTAGTTCCAACCATCATTTTGCGGAAATTCCGGGTATAAAAATGTTAAAGAACGTGGTAATGGCAGCCAATACTGTCTTTTTTCAAACGTCATCTTAAGCACTTCGCGACGTTGGAAAATTGTATAGCCTTGATCAAAGTCAAGTGTCAAAATGCTGCTACCATGTAACGTTTCGCCAATTTTATATCTGCGGATATCATTCCAAAGATGATTTGATTCGTAGCACAATTCTACAGCACGTTCGTTTAAAATCAGAGTATGAAAATTCCCGTGTGCTCCGCCAGTGGCTGTTGTTGGTACATGCCCTACGCGCTGTCTCACCAAATTAACCGCTTCCAATGCTGTGTGGTTAGCTCCGGGAGCTGTTGCATTGCCATTATTTCCGGCACCATAGGCCCAGTTTGTCGCTTCGGCATACATTAAATACACATCGGCCAAACGCATTTGCGGGCTGTTAAATGCATAATTAAGTGTAAGAGTGGCGTCTCCAGCTTTATCTGATACATTAAAAGGCCAGAACTTTTTAATGACGTATGGTGTCAATTGCCCATCTGTTGCAATTGTTGCTCCTTTCGTAGGTAGCGTCCACATTTTCAGTTGTTTGCCTGTACAAGGGAAATCTCCGTCCACATATATGGCATGCCTGAAACGTGGATCTCTACCGTTCCAACGGAGTGCATTGTCGGCATCGTGAACCGCGGGATTGTATAATGATCCGTCAGCCATTTCAAATCTATCAACATAGTTTTGTGTAGGTGTTGATTGCTGCGCGTTTCCACCAAACACGCCACTATTCACGGCATTTGAACGTCCTGTATATTCACTAAAAACCTCCTTTTCAAAATTATTTCTATAAAGCGCCACAATAGTTTCTTTTGTCCAAACCACAGTCTTGTCAGTTCTGGCAAAATTTCTACTATAGTCAGCCCAGTCCACCAGGCCATAGCTCGCAGGATTGTTTTCGGCCATTTTAATTGCCTCATCTGCGGCTATTGCTGCTCTTTCCATGTATTCTGTGTTCACTTCAGCAGCGCCTCCTGAATTTTCATTCATCAAGGGCGAACCTGCCCATAAGAGTGCTTTTGCTTTATAGCTTAACGCAGCAAGTGCAGTCAGCCTGCCTAGCTGAGTAGATGGGTCGGGCCAGGCAACAGGCAGCAATTGAGCCGCTTTTTCAAAATCTTCAACGACATATTCCATAGTTGCCTGAAAGTTCTCCTTACCTTTATATTCATAATAACGGGGTTTTTGAAAATCATCCGCCAAAACTTCATTGATATATGGCATAGGACCCCAGGCATTTGCAATTTCGAAATGAAAATAAGCCCTGAAGAACCTTAGCTGCCCTTCTATCAGTTTCTTCTCCTCATCTGTTGCGACCAATGATCCACTTTCCAGATTTTTTAAACCAATATTACACATACGAATTACTCTCCACCCGTTTTGCCAAATACCTACAAAATCGGTTGTTTGGTAATAACCACGATCTAAGAAGTCCCTGTAATTTCCACGAAGAGCCCTGTATGATGTATGGTTTCCTCCGGGGCTGATAGCTTCGCCACCCATTTCACCGGTACATGTATAATAAGTACGGTTGTGATCAAGTATACAGGGATACATCTGATCAACATATCCCTGAAACAGGTTATATGTTCCAAAAACTTTCTCCTCGGTTACATCTGCTTCAGATGGCACATTAAGATATTCTTCGCAACTCCCTAATGCTATTAAAACAGGAAGTATCAATAAAACCAGTTTTATTTTTTTTGCATTCATTTTAATTTTCATTAAAGTGTTACATTAATACCAAAGTTGAAAGATTTTGTGGCAGGGTATTTCAAATTTGACTCACCAGCAGTACCACCAGCTAATTCAGTACCTTCTACATCTTGCGGGAGGTGATTCCATAACCACAGGTTATTTCCGTTTACAAAAAGTCTGACATTATCGATCGACATCCTTTTTATTATCGCCTGAGGTAATGAATAACTTAACTCTAATGTTTTCAGACGAAACAGAGAACCATCATAATATATCCAATGTCCGATTGCACCTTTTTTGTCTATACCAAAAGCGCGATATGTAGGATTACTTACCCCATATTCAGGCATGGCTGTTCTGTCGGCCATGCTTTGAAAGGTTGAAGGAAAGCCATTGTACATCTCCTCAGCATATGCACCTCCGCTGATGGTTGAATTATACATACCAATGAACTGAACCAGCAGCGTTAATCCTTTATAGTCTCCTCCGAAGGCAAAACTATAAGTGTTTTGAGGCTGCCGTGCATAACCAAAAGGAGTAGCATCGTTATCGTTAATGAAACCATCCGCATTAAAGTCAATCAACCGGGCACCACCCGTCAAAGTGTTTTTTCTCCCTGTACTGCTTTCCCCCATAACGCCTGTATAGAGCTCGTCCCAGCTGGTAATCATATCGGCTGCCATTTGTGTTCTAACCTGATTAATCCGATACCCTTCTTTTTTCTGATAGGCTGGTAACAGCTCGGCATCCTCCTGGTATAATACTTTGTTTTTAGCTACAGTCCACGTGTAGGTACCCCAAAGGTTCACTTTGCCAAATGTCTTATTAACTCTAAAGTCTAATTCCAGACCCTTCGAACTCACCTCGCCTGCATTAACAGATGGTGCTTTTTGCCCGAAAAAATCGGGAATCGCTGTTCGTTGTGAAGAAGGAATCAGCATATCATACCTATAGTCGATATAATAATCAACAGATCCGGTAATTAAATCGTTGAACAAACCTATCTCAATACCATAGTTTTGTGAACGCTTTGACTCCCAACGAATGTTGGGATTACCAACTGCGCCTTCTACAAAGGACTGATTAACATATATAGAATTAGTACCACCTATACCATTACCAAAGGAAGGACCCCGGTCTTGAACCTGGTTTTGAAAAGTACTTCCCCGGCTGTTATTGTATGGATTCCATGTAGTCAGGTATCCCCACTGCGGGGCATCATTACCTAAATTATCGCTGCCAATCCAACCAATTGAATAACGAAGTTTCAGATTTGATATCTGAGGAATATTGTTTTTGATAAATGACTCTTCACTGACACGCCATCCGACTGCAATTGAAGGGAAAAATTCGAATTTGTACTGGGGCCCAAATCTTTCAGAACCATTGTATGCACCATTCATTTCGAAAAGGTATTTTTCAGCGTATTCATACTTAACACGACCTACCCAGTCTTCACGCTTGCTTGGCCAGTTACTGCCAGTGGCATTTTGCTCCCTGCTAAAAAGCGCTAAAGCTTCAACAGAGTGTTTTCCGAAACTGCGTTTATAGTTCAAAGCCAACTCGTAATATAAATTACGCCGGGTTGCTGATGAAGCAGGAGATTCCAGGGTATAACCCAGTGGTTCCGGATAGAAATCGAAATTATTGGTAGTACTTAAAGGTATAATGTAAACCCATGAATTGCTCTGCACATCGAACCGTTTGAGGACATAACCACTTGGATCTTCTGTATCACTACCCTCTGATGTAAAATAGTTGTCGAAAGAAATACGGCCCCTTGCCGAAAGTCCTTTGGTGATAAAATCCAATTTTTGTTCCAGATCAAAGTCGCTTGTAAGGGCGGTGCGTTTCTCAACTTTCGTTCCTCCTGTTAAAAGATCGAAGTACATATTGTTACCCATGTAATTTAGCACATCTTTATCATCCGCTCCAAATGTGCCATCAGGGTAGATTGGGAGAGGAGTATTTGGAGCATACCTGTAAAGACTTGGCCAAAAAGCATTTTTAAACTGATCCGGCGCTTGTTGCCTTCCATAATAACCACTTAGATTTACTTTAAACGTAGTTGTTTTGGTTAACAAAAAATCGAGATTGGTACGGAAATTGATACGCTGGTATTTAAATTCGTTTTTATACCCGCGAGGGTTGTCACCTGTTCCGGTATTCATGATATCCCCTTCATCAATGTATGATAAAGTAGAAAAGTATTTCACGAATTCGGTACCTCCCGATACATTTACGCTGTATTTTGAGCTCACTGTATGATCACGGATCATGACATCCTGCCAGTCAACATTGGTATATTTTTCCGGGTCAACATTATCACGATAATATCCCAGAATACGTGGTGAGGTATATTTATCCATTTTTGCCGCATCCATCAATGGGAACTCATGAATTACGGCCCAGTTCCTGGCCACTAATCCATCGTACGATTCCAATGGTTTTTCCATTTTGGAAATTGATTTCACTGATGTATTCACTTCGAACGACACTTTTGCTTTACCTGTTTGTCCGCGCTTGGTAGTGATAAGTATTACCCCGTTTGCACCCTTCACACCAAATACTGCCGTTGCCGATGCATCCTTAAGAACAGTAAAATTCTCAATTTCGTCAACTGATACATCACTCATCGGACGTTGCACACCATCGACAAGAATAAGCGGTTGCGAGTTGTTCCAGGTACTCAAACCACGAATAAGGATGTCGGTTTCATTTCCATGCTCACCGGTGGTACCAGGCAAACCGGTTTTGGTCATTACAGTTACCCCGGGGATTATACCGCTTAAAGCATCTGTAAGGTTTCCTACGGTACCTTTTGACTTCAGGGCCTCGCCTGAAGTCTGAGCAATTGCTCCAACAACACTTTTCTTAACCTGGGTCGAATAACCAACTATAACAACTTCTTCAAGTAGCGTATTGGCAACTGCCATTCGCACATAAATCACTGATTCATTCCCAATGGTTATGATCTGATCCTGATAACCGATAAAGGAGAACCTTAGCTGATTTCCAGGCGCGGCATTTAAACTGAACTTCCCTTCGGAATCAGTGCTGGTACCCAGATAAGTTCCAACTAAGACCACAGAAACGCCGGGCATTGGTTCCCCCTGCTCACCAGTCACGGTCCCAATGATTTTTATGGTTTGACCGATAAGAGTCTGTGATCCTATTAATAACAAAAAAAATAGAATCTTGAACTTTGCTTTCATAACATTTGAAGATTATTTTGGTTAGGTTTCAATAAGTTTTCTCAGTCTATGATTAACAAAGCTAACGTTCTTTGTCATGACACAAGTTGCATTTTTGTCACGGATATGTGTAGGTTATTGTTCATGTAGTAAAAAAAATGGTCATTTAGGTATATAGAATAGTTTAACCTAAAACGGGCCTATGAATATAAGTAGCAGGTTATATTTATTTAATGGACAGCTAGTCTATTGGTATAAATTTATTGTGTATTAGAATATTAGCAATAACTCTATTTCTT
>JFJP01039244.1_pt1 | contig 14046 bp, 14 predicted proteins | sample 431651 | NCBI WGS metagenome assembly JFJP01 (sample SAMN02602958, study PRJNA72255) | Microbial mat metagenome, whole genome shotgun sequencing project. | biome: fresh water; feature: sink hole; material: water; isolation source: purple microbial (photo- and chemosynthetic) mats found in... | reverse complement strand
CAGAACGTCGTGAGACAGTTCGGTCCCTATCTGTTGTGGGCGTTGGAAATTTGAGAGGGCCTGCCTCTAGTACGAGAGGACCGTGGCGGACATACCTCTAGTGGACCTGTTGTGGCGCCAGCCGCATCGCAGGGTAGCTACGTATGGTTGAGATAAGTGCTGAAAGCATCTAAGCGCGAAACTCGCCTCAAGATGAGATTTCCTTTAAGGGTCGTCACAGACTATGACGTTGATAGGCTGTAGGTGTAAAGGCAGTAATGTCAAAGCCGAGCAGTACTAATTACCCGTAAACTTTTGATGTAAACCATTTTTTTATCATAAAAATATTCCAACATGTTGAAAATATTGAAAATCTTTAGGTGACTATAGCAATGAGGTCCCACCTCTTCCCATTCCGAACAGAGAAGTTAAGCTCATTAGCGCCAATGGTACTGCAGTTTTTGTGGGAGAGTAGGTCGTCGCCGATTTTTTAACCCCATCCTAAAAGATGGGGTTTTTTATTATGAAGAATTTATATATTTACTCCATATTCCTTTACTTCTGCGCGTGCTTGCAAAGTCTACCTGCAGCAGATATTGATTCCCTCAAAACTATCAATGCATTCTATTGTAATAATCAACATGATTTTATTAACCAAAATCCCGATACAACTCTTTACGATAACTTATTTGTAAATAAAAAATTCTCTCATCATTTCGCTTTTGTTCATCTTGGCTATTTTGGAGCCCCTTCTAAAAACCTTCATTCTATTTTATCGTCTCAAAATACTCCATTTTTCTCATTTCAAAATGTATCATTTTTGCAAAATGAGAATTTTCTCTTTATAAATACCAAAAAGCCGTTTACCGATCTGTCATATTATACCAACACAAGAAAAGATCTTCAACATGAATTTCTATCTTTTTCGCATTCCCAAAATATAAATCCTAAACTGAATGTTGGATTTAACGTTAACGTTATCTCATCTAAGGGGCAATATACTTCTCAAGATTTTTCTACTTTAGGCTTTTCCTTAAATTCTAATTATTTAGGTAAGAATTACCAATATGCTTTTTTATATAGTTTCAGTAAGCTTAGAAGAAGTGAGAATGGAGGTATTGCCGCAGATTCTATGTTAAACCTTGCTGAAACAGGCCCTAAAGCCATTCCTTTCTTAATTGATACAGCTGAAAATAAGTATAATTATCATAATTTATTCTTTGTTCAAAAACTGTATTTTTCTATATTGGGTTCTCGAAAGTCAGTTGTATCTCATTCAGCTCATTTTTCTTCATTGAAGAAAAAATATTACGATTTTGAAAGTAATTTTTATTCGCCTGGATATTTTAGCTATCAGAATTCTAATGATTCTCTATATTATAACTCTTTAGTAAATAATATTAAATTAATTACAGGAAGTGATTCAAGTATAGTTCGTTATTCAATCCTATATCAGAATGAGATAAATATGTATTCATTTCATTCCGAAGTAGATTCATTATATCATGCGGGGATTTTATCAGGATATAAAAGCGATTCAACCTTATTATTATCCAACAATTATTTAAAATCAGGTATTCATTTTTTATTTGCAAATGCAATTCAATTTAATTCTGAAGTAGCTTATTGTTTTCATGGTTATAAGGTTGGTGAAAGCTCTTTAAAAAATACGCTATTACTAAGATTTGATTCTGTAAATTCTTTGCAATTGAATGCAAATATTATGCGTTTAAATCCTGATATCTACTATCAAACATTTTCATCTAATCGCGTTGCATGGATTAACCAGTTTAATGCAACTAGCATTCAAATGCTTTCTTTAAATTTTCAAAACTCAAAGTATATGTTTACTGCTGAGGCAAATTTATATAATTTAAATAATTATATATTTATGTCACCATTTGCAATCCCTGCCCAGTATAATAAGAATCTACAACTCTTTTTTATTTCTACCTCAGGAAAGATTACTTGGTGGTTGTTTAATTCTTTAAATAATATTTCTTATCAAAAATCTAGTAATGATGATGTTTTTGCTGTTCCCAATCTGGCTGTTAGATCATTTAATTATTTTGATAAAAATATTAATTTTAGAAGAACTAAAGGAAAATTAAACCTTCAAATTGGATTTTCTGCTAATTATTTTACTAGTTATTATGCAAGTACATATTATCCCGCAACAGGCTATTTTGTTAATCAGAATAACAGAAAAATAGGGAATTATCCATATTTCGATTTTTTTATAAATGCTAAAATTAAGAATGTGTCTTTTTTATTGAAGTATGAACATATTAATTTTGGTTATTCTGGGAATGAATATTTTTCTGCTTATCTTTATCCCTCTGATGTTAGAATGTTTAGAGTTGGTATTAGATGGCTGTTTTACGATTAACAGTTGATTCTTTGCTAATGTTTAAACAAATCATTATATTTGTGCGTTCTTAATTTTAAAAGGACATATATGATTTTTTTAAAGTTCAGATTTGTTTTATACATTTTTATTGTAATTGCTCTTTTCAATACTTGCAATTATTCTAAGACTTCTTATGATAAGAATCAGATTGATCTTGATCATATTTTAAAGAAGGGTCGGCTAGTAGCTATAACGGATAACAATACTTTAAACTATTTTTTTTATAAAGGAAGACCTTATGGTTTTCAACTTGAATTATTAGAGAATTACGCCAATTTTTTAGGAGTTGAATTGGAAATTGTAACGAATAATAGTATTAGAGAGTCTTTTAGTATGCTCGATGCGGGTTATTGTGATATTCTTGCATTGAATCTAAACTCAAATAGTGATAGAGAAAAAAATTTTTATTTTACTGCACCAATTTACTATTCACGAAAAGTGCTTATTCAACGAGTTAATACAATTAAGCTTAATTCGTTTAAAAAATTAGCTTATAATAAAGTATATGTTACCAGAGGATCGGACGCATTTAATACTCTTAGTAATGTTAGTGATAGCATATGGGGTTTTGTAAATATAGAAGAGTCTGATCTAAAATCTGAGGCATTGGTTAAAATGGTTTCCTCAAAGCAAATAGATTTTGCTATTGTTGACGAAAGTATTGCTGTTGCAGCGTCGCAGTATTTTCAAAATATTGATATTTCATTTGTAATTGAAGATTACAAGCCTTTGTCTTGGTCTGTGCGACATGAAAGTCCCGAGTTATTGTATAGTTTAAATATGTGGATTGAGTCGTTTAAAAAAACTCGCCGTTACAGTGTTTTATATGATAAGTACTTTGCAGATAGAAAATACCTTTCGATGGTTTATATCAATAAAAGTAATGTAATCAAAGGAAATTCAATTTCTAAATATGACGATATTATTAAAGAACAATCTATTGAATTAGATTGGGACTGGAGGATAGTGGCGTCATTGATGTATAAAGAATCAAGATTTGATCATACTGCAGTATCCTATCGTGGCGCTTTTGGTGTTATGCAAATGATGCCTGAAACGGCAAAGCGCTTTGGCTTAGATTCATCATGCACTCCTCAGCAACAAATAAAAGCAGGTATTAAGTATTTGATTTTGCTTAATAAGTATTTTTCTAAAACAATTACAAATAAAGATGAACGGATAAAGTTTGTTTTAGCTTCCTATAATATTGGTATAGGTCATATATTAGATGCTCAAAAAATTGCTGAAAAATTGGATTATAACCCCTTAATTTGGGATCAAAATGTGGCTATTTGTCTTATGAAAAAATCAGAGCCAGCAATATATAATGATCCAGATATTAAGTTTGGTTATGCAAAAGGTCGTCAAACCTTTGAGTATGTTGCTGATGTAATGAAGCTGTATAGTCATTACAGAAATGTACTAGATTAGAAATTGATTAATTATTTCGTTATTATTTTTAATCAGCAATAATATTTATAACTTTGGAATTCCTAAAATGGAATGATGTATGTCTATACTTATGATAGATAAATTACTGAAGGAATTGCCAAATCACGTCAAACTCATTGCCGTTAGTAAGACCCATTCCGTTGAAAGTATTCTTGCAATTTATGAATTTGGAATTAGATGTTTTGCTGAGAGCAAAGTACAAGATCTACTTGTAAAAAAGCTTGTTTTACCTAAAGATATAGAATGGCATTTTATTGGTCATTTGCAAACAAATAAGGTGAAGCAATTGCTGCCGCTTGTTTCGGTAATTCATTCTGTAGACAGATTGGATTTGCTTGATGTTATTGAAAAGGAATCGAAAAAATTGAATATCAAGGTTCAATGTTTATTACAGGTGCATATAGCTCAAGAAGAATCTAAGTTTGGATTCTCATACAAGGAATTGATGAGTTTTTTTACTTCTCGCTTATTCGAGAAGTATGCATTTATTGATTTTGTTGGATTGATGGGGATGGCGACATTTACGGAGGATGAAGATTTAATCAGATCGGAGTTTAGACAACTAAAAAAAATGTTTGAGGAGATAAAGATATTGTTTTTTCCTGAAAGTGCTTTATTTAAAGAACTTTCGATGGGTATGTCAGATGATTATCTTATCGCTATTGAAGAGGGAAGCACAATGCTTAGATTAGGATCGGTTATTTTTGGAGAAAGGAATTATATAAATAATAAGTAATGGCAAATTTAGAAACGAATTATTTGGGATTGCAATTAAAAAATCCGTTGATTGTTAGTAGTTCAGGTTTAACAGATAATGTTGCAAAGGTTTGCAAGTTAGAAGAACAGGGAGCTGGGGCTGTTGTTCTTAAATCGTTGTTTGAGGAACAAATCAATCACGAAACAGGTAATTTATTAGGTAGTACTGACTATAATTTTCCTGAAGTTGAAGATTATGTAGCTTATTATACCCGACAAAATGCCGTTGATAATTATCTGAATTTGATCAAAGATTGTAAAAATTCGGTATCTATTCCAATTATTGCTAGTATAAACTGTACCAGCAATGGTGGATGGGTTGAATTTGCAAAAAAAATTCAGGATGCGGGAGCTGATGCGTTAGAGGTGAATGCATTTTTGATTTCTACGGAGATTGATCAGAATTCTCAAGAAGTTGAAGGCAAATATTTAGAACTCGCAGAAAGCATTAATAATACCGTTAAATTGCCAATATCGTTTAAAATATCTTCTCAATTTACTTCATTGCCTTATATTATAAATGAATTGAAAAATAGGGGTGTAAAAGGTGTAGTTTTGTTCAATCGATTTTATGAACCAGATATTGATATTTTTGACTTAAAGTTTAAATCATCTGATATTTATAGTAAATCTGGCGATATAAGTAAGTCTATACGCTGGACAGGAATAGTCTCTTCATTAATAAAAAATATTGATATTGCATCTTCTACAGGGGTTTATAATGGTTCCGATGCTGTAAAAATGATACTTTCAGGAGCTTCCGCTGTTCAAATATGCTCTACTCTATATAAAAACGGAGGAATGCAGTTGCAAACGATACTAAAAGAAATGCAACAGTGGATGGACAAGCTTAATTATAGGCAGATTAATGAGTTTAAAGGATTGATGAACTATAAAAACTTGAATGGATCAGTTGCATACGAGCGATCTCAGTTTATCAAATACTTTGCAGGAGTTAGTTAATAGCTCTTTTATCTTAACTGTTTAGTTATTTTATTGTTATTTATTTGTAAACGGCTATTTTTTTTTATACATTTCGGTTGGAATTTTATTTTACTAACCCTTAATATATATCACTATGACAATCTCATTTAATGAATTAAGGACCATAAAGGATAAGCTTCCTAGTGGTAGTATGAAATTGATTGCCCAACGATTAAACATCAATGAGGATACCGTAAGGAATTACTTCGGAGGTTCTCATTATCCGGCAGGTCATGCGGTAGGTATCCATATTGAGCAAGGTCCGGATGGGGGCATTGTAGCCTTAGATGATTCTACTATTTTGGACATGGCCTTACAGTTATTAGAAGAAACGGAGGCGGCAAGTAATTAGGGTTATTTTAGAAGCAAAGGGAGTTAAGCTCCCTTGTTTTTTTATTAATTACAATTACTTGTATAAGCATTATAAGAGTCTCGGTGTCCCCTTTTCATTGCATGATTCCAATCTTTGCAAGCTCCACTTTTGTCATTATCCATAAGCTTTACAGTACCCCTTTTATACCAAATATCTAACTGATTTGGATTCAAGTCTAGAATTTGGCTATAGTCTCTTATACTTGGTATTATTAACTTAACTTTTGCATAACAATCGGCTCTTATTTCTAAATCTGCTATAAAAAGAGGGCTTTTGGCAAGATTTTTATTGATAAATTCTAGTGCTTCTAAATAATTGGCTTCTTTGTAACAGCATAATGATATATGCCTTGTAAGTATTGTATCAGCAGGAAAATAAATTAACATTTCTTTAGCTAATCGCTTTGATTCGTTATATTCTGACAGTTGAAAATATGCCCAATATTGTATTTTATATAGTTCAAAATCAACAGGATTATCTGCAATAATCGATTCGATACTGTTTACGATATCTTTGTTTTTTCCTAGATTTGATAGTATTTCTAATCGAAGTTTCGAGTATTCATAATAATTCTTTTTTATAAGAAGGGCTTTATTTATATCATCCAGAGAATTTTGCGATTGATTCATCAAAAAATAAACTTTGGCCCTATAAAAATACATTTTATGTGCTTTTTGATGTTTATTAAGAAATTCAGTACAATAATTAATAGCTTCAATATAGTTTTCATTACCTATCAAGTATTCTATTTCACTGTAGATGTATTCAGTTTTATTATACCATTCAATAGCCCATAAATTGCGCCACTCTATGCTGTATTCAATGAATTTGAATGCAGAATCTTGTTTTATGATTTTCTGAGGCAATTTATTTTCCGATTCAAGATGTAGCTTTAAATATTTTATTGATTCCAATGCAATCCCTCTTAATGCATAGCATCTGGAAAGACCATAATTTCCAGAACCTGCTTTTAATTGATTCATGTTGTTGTAATCGATTATAGCGTCTGAAATTAGCCTTTTTGATAGGTATATAGATGCCCTGGTTTCAATATTTAAAATATTTGTATTTTTCTCTATAGCTAGGTTTATGAAATATAAGGCGCTATCTGTTTGCTGTAATTTAATTTTAGCATTTGCAAGCATATAATATTTTATATCATTTTGAGCTTGTATAAAAATAGGATTCATTGTAATTAGTAATAATAACAGATATATTATTTTTTGTTTCATGATAATTTATTATTCTTTATTTGGTTCTGTATTTACTGGAACAATAGGATCTGAAAATAAATATATAAAATTGTATAGTGTTCGAACTTCTATACCTGTAATCCTTTCTTCATATACATGACAAACATAATAAAAAACGCCTGATGCCATTTTTTGTTTGGTAAACATATCTTTGCCATCCCAGTTTATATCCGGATTAGTGGTTTCATAAACTAGTCCACCCCAGCGATTGAATATTTTTATTTCAATTCTTTTTACAAAGCTATACTTATATGGTTTGAAAAAATCATCAACACCATCGCCGTTGGGCGTAAAAACATTGGGTAATGAATAATATCTGCATTCATCTACGCTGGTTAGATAGTTTTTACTGCTTTCATTCCCGGTTGAGTCTAATGCAGTGATTAAGTAACTACCTGCAAGCGATAACGATGGTTTGTGAATGTAGATGGAGTCATTTGGATTTAATACAGCAATTAAAGTGAGGTTTTTGATAATGGTATCGGAAGTGTAGTATAGTTTAAATCCCTTTAATTCATTTTTGTTACCTGTGTATTGCCATGAAAGGTAATTGTATAATGAGTCGCATACTGAGCTTACACTTAATTTGGGTACTGCTGGAGGCAAAGTATCTTTTGGCGTAGCGCAAGCAATGTGAGAAAAATTTTCAGTTAAATAAGTTAGCGTATTAATTTTTCTATATCCAATACTTTTTATTTTGTAGCAATAATTTAAACCGTTTTGAAGTAAAGAATCTTCATAAAATAGATTAGGTGTATACCCTATAGAATCGTATAATTGAGTATTCTCGTTTTTTCTATATATGATGTATTTTTCATTTATCCAGGGCACTGATTTATTTATTTCCAACTTGAGTTTGCGGTCGAAAAAATGAATATTAGGATATATGGTTGATGCGATGTCTTGTTTTTTATCAATTAATACATTAATGCCATTGGTATTAGCGTATAATTCCATTCTATAATAATAAGGAAATTGCAGCGTATTCACTAAAGTGTCAATAAAGGTAGTATCGTCTAAATTGTTTGTAAAAAAGCTAGATACTAAATCAACTGGGTTAATTGTGCCTATTGAAGAACGAAAAATATTAATTTTATAATTGCCTGTTTTTAGACTGTCGGGTAAAACAGGTTTAATCCATTTTAATTCAATGTGTCCATTTACACTATCTATTTTTTCTACACTTGTTTTTATCAATGCGGGAGTTCCAGGTTCTATGCTTGTGCATAACTCATTTGATGGCAAGCTTTTTGCTTGATCTGAAAATACAGCAACAATTACATAACAATAATTTCCGGTACCAAGTGAATTTTTGTCAATAAAAATGCTATCATTTATAGAGATAGTGGATGATATCAATTTGTATCCATTATTGGGGGGCACATCTCCTTTGCAGGAATCTGCTACATAGGGGAAATTATCTTGTCTGCGGTAGATTAAGAAACTAGTAGCATTTGCGCATTTGTATTTATTCCAATGGAGGTGTATCTCTTCGCCATAAGAAATGATTGTTTTTAATATTGGTGGAGGAGCAATAATATTGATAGTGAAGTTATCAATATCTGTTAAATTGATTTCATTATTACTGTCCGTTGATTTAATTATTATAGTATAAGGTGCGTTGTTAACATCATTACAATTACTAATCCATGTAATTGTTCCTCTTGCTGTTTTTTCTACAGCATCATAGAATGAGCTGAAAGAGATATTGTTTTTAGCGTTTTCAAATAACCCCCCAAATACTTCCAAGCTCACAGGATCATTGTCCGGATCAATAGCTTCAAACGAAATTCGAATGGTATCACCTGCAATAAAGCAGTAATTTTTTAAGTTTTGGTTTATGGGGGGGCGATTTTGTGAATTGTATACACTAATTTGCATGTCTCTCGTAACAGATCCAATCAATAATTTTTCTCTCCATTCTTCAATTAATATAGCAATATTGTAGTTTCCTGTTTCTGTTGGGGTATCCCAAATTAAATCGCCGGTAACAGGATTTATACTAATTGATTTGCTTGCTTTTGGAAGGGTGTAATTATTTATTGCTTGTCCTCCATCGGCAGTGCATGATATTAATTTGTATGAAAGCGAATCACCATCAATGTCATAAGCACCTGGATTGTGGGTAAATATTCGATTAACTGCGGCTCTATCTATAGGGGGATTGAGAAGAATGGGGGTATTATTTGGTCCCAAAAAAGAGTTTATACGAAGTTGTGATTGAATAGAAAATATTGTATTTACTGAATTTGGGATGTTGATAATTCCTTCATTGCGATTGGGGTCTTCAACTAAAAGTGTAAAAACACCAGGACCTGAAAAAGTATGGCTTGAAGTGAAGATCGATTTAATGTAATCTTCGCCTATATTGAATATATCTGTTAGCGTGACGAATGAATATGTATTATCGCCCCAGTCAATGCCTAAAGAATCTCTTCTTACCTGACTTTTGCTGTAAGTAAAAGTGGTTACTGTTATTTCATAAGTTAAGCCTGATACTTGTTTATACGTTATTTCTCCAGCTCTATTGTGAGTGGCATTAAGGGCTACAGTGGTAAATAGTATTAATGTAATGTAAAAGAAAATGCGCATATTATAGTTCAATAACAATCTGATTATTTCTGAAATCCATTTTATGTGTTAAGGTTTTGCTTTCAATTGTACAAAATAGCAAAGTTGCTTGATCGGGAAAAACATCATGAAAGATTTTGTTTTCTAATTTAATTTTTGAAATGTCTTTTATGATAGGAATTTCTAATTCAAGTATAATTAATTCGCCTTCTTGTTTTTTTTGCTTTAATTGATAATTTATAGGTATTTCGTTAAAAGAAAGAATTAATTTTTCTCTTAGAAATAGATGGATAGTTTTGTACAAACTATCTGGTTGAATATTTTTCTTAAAATTTTGTTTTTCAAATAGATACGACAGAAGGTCTGCCTCATATAGATGGATTGAGCAGTGAGTTTCTTCGTTATTAAGGATTTCAATATTGATGATACCAAGATGCACGGGATGACTATTTGCAGTATATGTGGCTGCAAATAAGAATGTTATAATTGTATATGTGTATAAAACAATACGCATATGCTGATAGAACAAGGATTTAAATAAAAATAACTGTAAATTTAGAATAAAAAATTGTTTTATTGAGGCTTTTTTGTAATTTAGGGATTAAATACAAGTACGATCAATTATTGTTGCCAGTTATGCATAATAAGGTAAAAGTATATCATTGTAAATATAATAATTTGAATGAAGCGTTGATTTCGGCTAATAAGGAGTTATTTGCTGAATTAGAAGAAATATTAAAGGATTAATCAAAAATACCATAAAGCATGGCAAAGCTAAAAATGTTTCTATAAATTTGTTGCGTGATAATGCTCAATTGCTTTAACTTGCGTGGGAGATAGGATAGGTTTTGATTTTGAAGATTTGTTGGCAATAGTGCGCAAAGGGATAGGAATAGGAATGTAAATGTTATATCGAGGCTTAAAGTTATTAATGGAAAGAATAAGGTTCTAACTTGTGAAGGTGGAAGTTTTATGTTCTCGGTGAATAGTATGTAGGATAAGTAAATAATAGCAAATGGAAAAGGCGTCAATAATAGTAGTAGATGACCATCAGATTTTTAGGGAAAGCTTGTGTTTTATGTTGGGCGAATTATCTAATGTAAAAGTTTTGGCAGAAGCTTCTAATGGAGCCGAGTTTATAAAATTAATTCAATCTGTTAAGCCCGATATTGTTCTCATGGATATTAATATGCCCGAAATGAATGGAATTGAAGCATCAAAGATGGCTATTCAGAAGTATCCTGATTTAAAAATACTGATATTATCAATGTTTGGCGATGAGGAGTATTACAATACCATGATTGAAATTGGGGTGAAGGGTTTTTTGTTAAAAGATGCCGATTTTAAGGAGTTAAAGCAGGCCATAGATAGTATTTTAGCAGGCCAGACATTCTTTTCACAAGATTTATTGATGCAATTGTTGAAGAGTAAGAAAGAAGGAAATGCAGTTCAATTGACAAAAAGGGAGAAGGAGATTTTAGAGTTGATTTGCAAGGGGATGTCAAATCAGGATGTAGCCAATCAATTACATATTAGCATTAGAACGGTTGAAAAGCATCGTTCCGATTTATTAGATAAAACCAATTCGGTAAATTCTATTAGTCTGGTTATTTATGCAATTAAGAATAATTTGGTAAGTATATAGCAGGGGCTGCATCAAGATGGTTAAATATTTCAATTTTAGCTTATTGCGGGTTTTACGTATTTTTTTATAAGTAGCATTTCAATACAATACTTACGGTTTTTTAGTATAGATTTCTTCAATAGGAGTGAATTTCCTGATTTATGGAGCATAATAATTGTTGTACATTTGTAATGTAAATAATAAACAACATGTGCATATGGCAACTTGATAGACAGCTTGCAGATAAGTTGTATGCTAGAATAGACAAGTAAAGCTGTTATATATAACAATTGATAAAAAGGGTTGAATTTTATAATAAGTTTGGGTTTGTGATGTTGGAAGCAGCGGTCGTTTATGTGTGGAAATGTGAGTTTGTTTAACGGCCGCTGTTTTATTTTCAAGAATGGCGGTAATTGCTTATTAAATGAAACCATTTTTTTTGTTACTTTATTGCGTAAAAGTATAGGTGATTGCATAGTGGGATATCTTTTGAAATGGTAGGCTAAATGAAAAAGTATAAGATTCTTGTAGTTGATGACAATAAAGATTTTGTAGACGCCTTTAATTATATGTTAAAGGATGTTTTGGGAAATGATATTGACGTGCTTGATGCGGTATATAATGGAAAACAATGTCTTGAGATTTTAGTTGAAAAAAGATATGATTTTGTATTTATGGATATCAATATGCCAGAAATGGATGGGATACAAACAACAAAAATGGCGACATATTTATACAGAGATCTATACGTTGTAGCTCTTTCATTTCACAAAGAGTTTGAATATGTACAACAAATGATAGAGGCAGGTGCCAGGAGGTATATTAAAAAGGAAGAAATAAATAAGGACACATTAGAAAAAGTATTTAATAATTAAAAGAAATCTAATACCCGATTGATGATTGTGTTTTTGGGTTGTGTGTAAATCTGGGTTTAGGTTTTTATTTGAAGGCATCCGCAAGGATGCCTTTTTTTTTGTCTTCACACAAAGTATAATAGCAATTGCAAGTATAGTGAATCTGTGATTGATGTAATTTAAAACTATATGGGTGTAATATTTTCGCTCATTAATTACCTCACCTTTGTTGCGTGGAAATATTTTCACTTAAACAATCAATAACAAAAAAATAAGAAATGAAAAAAACAATTTTAACACTAGCTTTAGCTGCATTTGTAGCTGCTGCAATAATAGCAGGATGCAAGTCGTCTGCTACTAAAGTGCAAGATGCAGAAAGTAATCTTCAAGATGCTAAGGAGGATGTTTCGGATGCACAGCAGGATTTATATAAGACACAGCAGGATTCGGTAGCCGAATATCAAAAATTTAAGCAAGATGCTGAAGACAGAATTATTCAGCATGAAAAAACTATTTCAGAGTTCAAAGTAAGAATCGCAAAAGAAAAAAAAGAAAACAAAGCTATCTATGAAAAAAGATTGGCTGAGATAGAACGCAAAAACAGCGATATGAAAATGAAATTGAATGATTATAAAGAGTCAAGTAAAGACAAATGGTCGTCAATGAAAGCTAGCTTTAATAAGGATATGGATGAGCTTGGTAAATCATTAAGTAACTTTTTTAATTAATCAATAAATTCAATCATACTTAATAATTAAGAAATGAAAAAAACAATTTTAACAGGCTTTGCAATTTTAGCAATTGCATTTATTGGTAGAGCGCAAGAAGGCTTTATTGACTATCGAGAAAAATTCATTATTGGTGTAAAAGCCGGATTAAACCTCTCAAATGTATATAATTCAGAAGGTGAAGAATTTGTTGCAGATAATAAGCTTGGCTTAGCAACAGGTGTTTTTGTTGCCATTCCAATTGGGAAATATTTAGGTGTTCAACCTGAAATTTTATTCTCTCAAAAAGGATTTCAGGCAACAGGTAGATTACTTGGAGATGCTTATAGCTTTACTCGTACATCAAATTTTATTGATGTACCCATATTTTTCGCATTTAAGCCAAGTGAAATTTTTACATTGATGGCCGGTCCTCAGTATTCTTTTTTGATGAAACAAACGGACGAATTTGCTAGCGGTAGTGGATCTGTGGATCAAGTACAAGAATTCGAAAATGATAATATTCGTAAGAATATCTTTTGTTTCATAGGTGGAGGTGATTTAACCTTAAATAATATTGTAGTTGGAGCTCGAGTAGGGTGGGATTTAACAGAAAATAATGGAGATGGAACATCTGAAACCCCCCGTTACAAGAATGTTTGGTATCAAGCTACTTTAGGATATAGGTTTTAGTTAAAAAATAGAAATTATGAGAGATATACTTTATGTTATTGCTGTAATATTAGTTATTGCATGGGCTGTAGGATTTTTCAGTTACAATGCTGGCGGCATAATTCATATTCTACTTATTATTGCCATTATAGCAGTATTACTTAGAATTATTAATGGAAGAAAAATTACTTAAACAATTATAAATATTATAAAAAAAAAGATTATGGATACTGGAAAAACAATTTTAGGAGCATTAGCATGTGTTGCAGCTGGTGCCGCATTAGGAGTTTTATTTGCACCCGAAAAAGGTTCAGATACACGCAAAAATATTATTAAGAAAGGTGAAGGTTACTCGGATGCAATTAAAGATAAATTCAATGATTTTGTTGACAACATTTCAAGAAAATATGA
>JFJP01002134.1_pt1 | contig 14046 bp, 11 predicted proteins | sample 431651 | NCBI WGS metagenome assembly JFJP01 (sample SAMN02602958, study PRJNA72255) | Microbial mat metagenome, whole genome shotgun sequencing project. | biome: fresh water; feature: sink hole; material: water; isolation source: purple microbial (photo- and chemosynthetic) mats found in... | reverse complement strand
CCAGCACCGCGCGAGACGCCCTGGTGAATACGACAAACACCGGCAACATCATGGAAGGCGGATTGCGCTGGAGTGCCGGCCCCGACCTGACTCTGGATCTGGGCAAACGCGTGCAGCGCTGGGGCAAGGGCTATGCGTGGAATCCGGTCGGTCTCGTCGAGCGGCCGAAAGATCCCAACGATCCGCTGCTCGCGCGCGAGGGCTACGAAATGGTCAGCGGTGAATGGACGAAAAGCTTTAGCGGGCCGATCAGCGCGATCAGTTTCACCGGACTGATCGTGCCGACCAACGAGCGCATGAATGCAGATTTCGGCAACACCAAGGGGGTGAATCCAGCCGCCAAACTTTATCTGCTGGCGCTCGATACCGACATCGACCTGATCTGGCGCGGCAAGGGCGCCAAGCCGCAGAGCTTCGGCTTCGATTTTTCGCGCAATCTCAGCACGGCGCTGGAAGTGCATGGCGAGTGGGCGCGCACGCTCGATGCGCCACGCAACACGGTAACGGCCAGTGGCGTGACCAGCAGTCAGGTCCTGAGTTCGAATTCCTATCTCCTCGGGCTGCGTTACCTCACGCAAAGCGAAGTGACCTGGATCGGCGAGTACTACCGCAATGGCTCCGGCTACAGTGCCGGCGAACTGGACAATTACTACCAGTTTCTCGATGGCGCACTGGCCACGAGTGCCTCGTCCGTGCTGATCAACAAGGCACGCACAGTGGCCCAGTCCGGCTATGGCAAGCCCAACCCGGGGCGTGATTATTTCTATCTGAAAGCCAGTGTCAGCGAACCGTTTGACTGGGTGTACGCGGCTGCCTCATTAAGCGCCATAACGAACCTGAACGACGGCAGTTACCAGATTACGCCCGAGATTTCCTACACCGGCTTCTCGAATGTCGAACTCCGCGCCCGACTCGTCGTTCTCGGCGGCAAGTCACACTCTGAATTCGCTGAAAAAACCATGAGCAATCGACTGGAACTATATGCACGCTTCTATTTCTGATTTGTCTTGAAGTAGAGGGACTTGAGGAAAGAACGTTTGTTAACGATCAAGGTCACATGCCTGATTGTTCCGGAAGCGCATAACCCTGTCCAAAAAATCCCTGTCAAGGCAGAAACATGAGTCAGTTAATCAGGTTTGGCGAGAAAATTGACGGCTTCGACGTGCGCGTGCTGAACGAGCGCGCCGTTCGTGCCGGCGCAGGTCTGCTGTTTTTTCTGGCCCTGATCGCCTTCATGAACGCCTGGCTGATGGGAAATTTTCACCCGACCCGGGTGTTTGTCGTCGCCTTCCTGATCGATTTCACCCTTCGCGTATTCATCAATCCACGCTACGCTCCGAGCCTGATCGTCGGGCAATGGATGGTGCGCCGGCAGCAGCCCGAATGGACGGGCGCTCCGCAAAAGCGCTTTGCCTGGGCGATTGGCTTTGCGCTGGCCGTGGCTATGTTGTACCTGGTGGTGCTCAACAACATCATTGGCCCGATCAACCTGATCATCTGCGCCATGTGCCTGACATTCTTGTTTTTTGAAACCGCCTTTGGCATCTGTATCGGTTGCACGATTTACAACTGGTTCAATAAGGGCAAGGCGCGGCTATGCCCCGGTGGTTCTTGCGAAGTGCTGCCTGATAAAACCTCAACAGCGAGTTTGACGCAGGCTGCCATAGTGGCTCTGTTTCTTGTCGCGGTGGGCGGTGTCGCCCAGTGGATCTACCGGACTGGCCCGCAAGCCGGGCATCAGGAACAGCAGCCCGCTACATCGGCACCTGCTGTAGCCATCGACCCGGCTGAGGCCGAGCGCTGCAAGGTGCCTGACTTTGCCAAAGCCATGGGCCATGAAGAGAAGTGGAAATTGCATAACAACTGCAAGTGAAACCGAACCTGCCTTGCTCAAGAACGAATTTTGCAGTGGCATCGAAAACGGCGGTGGATACGCGATAAAAAAAGCTGCTCAGGGAATGGCTTCCCCGGCAGCTTCGGGTTCCTCAGAAACTGTTTTTATCCGTGCTTGGCGACCATCTCCGCAATCTTGTTTTCAATGGCCGACAAGTCCGTCACGTTCTCGATGACCTTTCCGTCTTGCATGAAGATGAGCGAGGGTGTTTTCGAGTAGTCCAGGCGACAGGCTATACGATCGCTCTTGTAGATGTCGATGCGGCGCAGGCCAAGCTTTCCCTTGTGCAGTTCCTGAGCCTTTTCCGCCCGGCTGAGGAATTCCCGATCCACCGCGTCGATGGCGTTGTAAACAAAGGCCATGGTAAGCCCTTTGGCCTCGAAGATTTCCTTCTGTACGTAGTCCATTTCCTCAACGTACTTCTCGGCCATGTAACCGGCGACCGCCCCGTCGCCGACCGCCGTGGCGATTTGCCGCAAGGTCTTGTCGCGGCAGTCACCGACGGCGAAGATGCCGGTGCAGGAGGTTTCCATATCCTCATTGGTCTTGATGTACCCGCGACTGGTCATGTCGATCAGGCCTTCGAACATCTTGGTGTTGGGCACGTAGCCGATGAACAGGAAGCAGGTGTCGACGTCCATCGGGATGAGTTCGCCGGTCTTGATGTTCTTGAGCACAACCTGCTTGAGTTCCTCTTCGCCTTCAAAAGACTCGACAACCGTATTCCACATGAACTTCATCTTCGGGTTGGCGAGCGCTTTCTCCTGGGCCACCTTGTTGGCGTCCATGATGCCCTCGTCGTGCATGACCGAGACAATCACTTCACTGGCGAACTTGGTGAGGAAGGTGCCTTCTTCGATGGCCGCATCGCCGGAGCCGATGACCATGATGCGCTTCCCGGTATTGCGGGCGGCATCGCAGGTCGCACAGAAGGAAATGCCCTTGTCGTTGAGGAACTTATCTTCATTCTTGGCGCCGGTCAGCCGTGACTTGTTGCCGGTGGCGATGACGACCGCTTTGGCGACATAGTCGGTTCTGAAGGTCGATACGGTTCTGGTGCAGCAATCAACACGTATCTCCCTGACGTCGGTCAGTTTGACGTTGACACCAAAGCGCCTGAACTGCTTGTCGAAGGACTTCATCAATTCAGTGCCATCGATCGGTTCAGGAAATCCCGGATAGTTCTCGACCTCACTGGTGTAGGTGGCCATGCCTCCGATCAGGCTTTTCTCGATGAGCAGGGTCTTGAGCCTGGCTCGACCGGCGTAGAGTGCTGCCGTCATCCCTCCCGGACCGCCACCGACGATAACGACATCGTAATGTTCCGTTTTCTTTTCCATCGCTCAGAGTTCCCCGGACTTCTTCTTGCCGTACCAGTCGGCCAGGACATACAGCGTCGCCAGAAGAGCAAACTGAACGATGAGGGCAGGCACCCAGCCGCCGAAAAACTGCGGAAGGTATACAGCGCCCTTGCGATAGAGGCCGGCGGCTTGCATGAGGGGCAGCAGAACGGACCCGATAACCGACCCGACGACGAAGAAAACGAAAGAAAGCCATTGCTGGGCGAAGCCTTCGCCCATACGCATCAGGGTTCCCGAGGCGCAGCCACCGGCGAGGACAGCACCGATGCCGAAAAGGAAGCCGCCGATAACGGTATGGATGCCGACATCCCTGATCCAGCCGGGGAGCTTGGCGACCTCGAGGGTTTCAAGGTTCATGCCGGTCGCCTTGATTTGCAGTGCGGCATAGGCGACGGAAGAGAGCGCAAGAGCGATGATGACGGCTTTGGTCAGTGTGGTGGATCCGGTCAGAATCGGATCGCGCAAGGACGCGGTAAAGCAGAAACGCGAACGCTGCAGGACATAACCCAGGCCGATGCCGATGATCCAGATATAGGCGCCTTTGGGGTTGGCCCCCTGTGAATAAAAGGCGACGGCAACGATGGCCGCAATCAGAAGTACCCCGGCCGAAATTTGAATGGTCGCCTTGCGCTGGCGCTCTTCGGGTGTTTCCCGTCTTGTTGCGCCTGACCGGGCAATTTTTCCGGTAACAGAAATTTCGCTCATGATGTTCTCCCTAGATGAAGTATTTTTTGAGGAACTGGCTTCCGACGGCGGCGCCAATGAATATGCATACAAAGAAAACCCAGCCGTGCAGGGAAAAGGCCGGCAGACCTGAAAACAGGGCTCCGATGTTGCAGCCCAGGGACAGACGTGCGCCAATGCCCATCAATAAACCACCGATGACCGCTGCAACAACCTGACGCCCGTTCTTGATTTTCTTGATCTTGAACTGCGCGGCCAGAAGCACGGCGAGGAAGGCTCCGATCACGATGCCCAGATCGGTTATGGCCGTATTGTCCATCCAGAAATTGTAGGTCGAAACGGGTGTTCCCTTGAACCCGTCCCAGGCGTCAACATTCGCGCCAAAAAGGTTGAGGAACCAGCCACCCCACATGCCGAAGGAACCGGTAACCCCCCAGGCTTTCCCGGTGACAATGACGAGGGCGATGGCAAGCAGGGTGAGCAGCACGGCGCCGGTCGTATAGCTCCACTCTCTCTTCAGATAGAGTTCGTGGAAAGGATAGTTCTTCTTTTCGTCCATGATGAGCTCCTTATTTAAGTTTCTGGATAATGATGTCCCATTCGCCTTCGCCGACTTCCTCGATTTCCACGGCATGCCCGGCGGAACGCGCCCAGTCGGGAAGGTTTTTCATGGCGCAGGAGTGATCGACGTTGACGATGAGCACGTCGTTGACGGCCATCCTTTCCATTTCTTTCTGCGCCTTGACGAGCGGTATCGGACAGGCTTCGCCGAGACAATCGAGGGATTTTTCAGCCATGAAATGCTCCTTCTGGTTAAGAATGTTGATGAAAATGTTTCCGTGAGAATGTGTGTGTGCGATCAAGCGATATTGGAAAAATTGGGGTACCCGAGAGCACGCATTAAGTGTCTGTGGTCTACATTATTTTGTCAAATGTCAATAATAATTTTTCTGCAATCAATGAAATTAATTTTGTTACTGTGGTTTTCCTGTAGGCAGTAATGCTGAAACGCGTGGATAAGTCGTCATTCGGGGCGAGCCCGGAATGACGGAGCTTTGTGTCTAAGGATGTGCTGAATTATTCGGTTTTCGTCGTTCCCGCGAAGGCGGGAACCCAGTTACATCAATATTCTGGATCCCCGCCTGCGCGGGGATGACGCACGAAAGAAGTCCTCCTGGGGGACGAATAAATCAGCCTTTCCTAACTGTTTCAATGCGCCGGAAGCAAGTGACAAGGCAGTCAGGCACGTTTCCGTTTGCATCCTTTTCGCGCCTCATTCGTCTACCCGTACAAGATCATTCGTTTTTATTACCGGAGTCGTCCCTTGTCTGCACAATCCCAAGCCATTGCTTCTCCCGCGCTGAGCCGCTGGCTGGTCATCATCGCGGTTTCGACACTCCTCTGGTTCGCCGTCTATAGCCACCTGTCCGAGTTTGCCGATGCCGTCGTCGCCACGCTGCAGCTCAGCCGTGATACGCATTTTGGCGAGGCAGTACATTTCTTCCTGTTCGATACGCCCAAGGTGCTGCTGCTCCTGACCGGCATCGTCTTCGTGATGGGCATCGTGCAGACCTTCTTCGCCCCGGAACGTACCCGGGCCTTGCTCTCGGGCAAGCGCGTCGGCGTCGGCAACGTGCTGGCCGCGTCGCTGGGCATCGTCACCCCCTTCTGTTCGTGCTCGGCCGTCCCGCTGTTCATCGGCTTCCTGTCGGCCGGCGTGCCGCTGGGCGTGACCTTTTCCTTCCTGATCTCGGCGCCGATGGTCAATGAAGTGGCGCTGGTGCTGCTCTTCGGCATGTTCGGCTGGAAAGTGGCGGTACTCTACCTGGGCATGGGGCTGCTGGTCGCCATCGTGGCCGGTTTCGTCATCGGCAAGCTCAGGATGGAGCGTTTTCTCGAAGACTGGGTGCAGCAGATCCAGGCCGGGCAGGGCGTGGTACACGCCGATGCAGCCATGAGCTGGGTCGAGCGTTTCGAGGCCGGCTGGGATCACGTCAAACAGATCGTCGGCAAGGTCTGGCCTTACATCCTGCTCGGCATCGGGCTGGGTGCGGCCATCCACGGCTATGTGCCGGAGGACTTCATGGCCTCCTTCATGGGCAAGGACGTGTGGTGGGCTGTTCCGGCCGCGGTGCTGCTTGGCGTGCCGATGTACACCAACGCGGCAGGCATCATCCCCATCGTCCAGGCGCTGATCGGCAAGGGCGCGGCACTGGGTACCGTGCTGGCCTTCATGATGGCGGTGATCGCCCTCTCGGCGCCGGAAATGATCATCCTGCGCAAGGCGCTCAAACCGACGTTGATCGCCACCTTCGCCGGCGTAGTGGCTACCGGCATTCTGCTGGTCGGTTATGTCTTCAACTGGGTGCTTTGAACCGGTTGCTCAATAAAGGAGAAGTTCATGAAAAACGTCAAGGTTCTCGGCACCGGGTGTGCCAATTGCAAAAATACGCTGGCGCTGGTCGAGGCCGTGGCGCGCGAGAAGGGCGTGCAGATCGCCCTGGAGAAGGTCGAGGATTTACCGTCGATCATGAGCTACAACGTGATGTCGACACCGGGCGTGGTGATCGACGGCGTGGTGGTGCATGCCGGCGGAGTGCCGGCACGGAGCAAGGTCGAGAGCTGGTTTTAGTCGTATCACCTTAAAGCGAGAAGATAGAGGCAGTACATTAAATCTGCCCTCACCGCGCTACCGCGCGCCTTCTCCCGTGGGAGCTACCGTATGCACACTACTTTTCTGTCATTCCGGCGTAGGCCGGAATCCAGTCTTTCAGAGCACAAACTGGATCCCGGCCTACGCCGGGATGACGGAAGATTGGCGATGTGTGCATACGTTAGCACGCGGGAGAAGGTTGGGGTGAGGGCCAGTTTTCTGGTTCAATTTTTGCGCGGCAGGATGAGGGTTGCCGAGAGCCCGCCCTGCGGGCGGTTGGCGAGCAACAGTTCGCCGCCGTGCATGAGCGCGATGTCCCTGACGATCGAAAGACCGAGTCCGACACCACCGGTTGCGCGGCTGCGCGAGGCGTCCGGACGGTAGTAGGGCTCGCAGACGCGGGAGAGTTCGGCCGGTGCAATGCCCGGTCCCTCGTCTTCAACCACCAGGCGCAAAGCATCGACCGCATCTTCAATGCGCAACTGTGCGCCATGGCCGTATTTTATGGCGTTGTCGATCAGGTTTTGCAGGGCACGGCGCAATCCTGAAAGTCGGCCGCTGTAGGGGGCAAGCGCCAGTCCCTCGACGCTGATGCTTTTGCCGAGAACGGCGGCGTCTTCGGCCAGGCTCTGCAGCAGGGCGTTCATGTCGATCGGGCGAAGCGCTTCGCTGTCCTGAAGTCCGCGCAGATAATCCAGGGTGGCGTCGATCATCGTCGCCATCGAATCCAGGTCGGTGGCCATCTGCTCGCGCAAGCGCTCATCGGCGACCAGTTCGGCGCGCAGGCGCAGGCGGGTGAGCGGTGTGCGCAGGTCATGCGAAACGGCGGCCAGCGCGCGTGCGCGTTCGTCGATCAGGCGCTTGATCCGTGCCTGCATGCGGTTGAAGGCTTGCGCCGCGCGGCGCGTTTCGGTCGGGCCGTTTTCGGCGAGCGGCGGCGCATCGAGGTCACTGCCCAGCGTGTCGGCCGCGTTCGCGAGCTGCTGCAGTGGCTTGGTCGCCTGGCGGACAGCGATCATCACCACGGTGATAACCATGATCAGAGTAATCAGCAATTGGGCAATCAGCTCATTGGGCAGGGCAGGGGTCGGGGTGTCGGCCTCGTGTATGGCGGAGATCCTGACCCATTGACCGTCGCGCAGGCGCACATCGAAGCTGCGCATCGCGTTAGCGCGCGACTGCATGCTGCTGGGGCCCATGCGCTGCATTCCGCCGCCGCCACCACCAGCGACCGAGCGAATTTCACGCTCGCCGCCGAGCCGGGCACTGAGCGTGGCCTGAATCTGCCCGCGTGGCGGATTGGCTGATACCTGCCCGTCCTTGATCAGGGTGACGCGCAGATCGCCGGATTGCAGTGCCGCAGCCGTTGCACCGCGTCGCGACGGTTCATCGGCTTCAAGCACGCGAATCGTCTCGGCCATGCGCTCGGCAAAATTCTGCCCGCGTGCCTGGGAAACGACCGTGGCGCGCTCTCCCCACTGCAGCCAGAGACTGGCCAGTTGTGCCGCGAGCAGACCGGCCAGCAGGATCAGCGCCATGCGCGCAAACAGGCTGGACGGAAAAGTGCGGAAGCGGCTCAGGGTCAGGCGCATGAGTTGCGTACCTCGATGCTGGCGGCGAGTACGTAACCTTCGCCGCGCACGGTCTTGATCAGGGCCGGTTCGCGACTGTCGTCGCGCAGGCGCTGGCGCAGCCGGCTGACCTGAACGTCAATGGCGCGGTCATAGGCTTCGGCCTCGCGCCCCTGGATCATTTCGCTCAACTGGTCGCGATTGAGCACCCGGTTGGGATGGTCAAGCAGGATGCGCAGCAGGCGGTATTCGCCGCCCGAGAGCGGGACCGCCACGCCGTCGGGCGCCGTCAGCAGGCGCGCCGCCGTATCCAGGCACCAGCCGGCGAAACACAGGCAGCGTGCCGCTTCGGGACGCAGGTTGGGCGGCAGCGCACGGGTCCGGCGCAGGATGCTCTTGATGCGGGCGAGCAGCTCGCGCGGATTGAACGGCTTGACCAGATAGTCGTCGGCGCCCATTTCAATGCCCACGATGCGGTCCGTTTCCTCGCCACGGGCGGTGAGCATCAGCACCGGGATGTTCTGAGTGTTCGACTTGGCGCGCAGATCGCGGCACAGCGTCAGGCCATCGGTGTCCGGCAACATCAGGTCAAGGACGATCAGGTCGATCACGTGCCGGTCGAGCGCCTGCCACATCTCGCGGCCATCGCGTGCGGCGACGGCCTCGAACGCGTTGCGCGCCAGATAGTCGACGAGCAGCCGGCGGATTTCCGGGTCGTCGTCAACGATGAGAATGCAGTCGGTTTTTTCCATGGGTGTCGGTGAAATTTATGACTCCAATACGGTTCAGTTAAGCCATCCCTCAAGAGGACTTGAGCCCAAGACCCCATTACCTTCGATACGTCATCCCCGCGCAGGCGGGGATCCAGAGTCAAGACTGTAACTGGATTCCCGCACCCCAGGAGTACTTCCTCAGGACGGCTTCGCCTTACCTTCGAGGCGCCTGCGCGGGAATGACTGGTACTGATGTCTTTGCGTCAACTGAATGTTCTTGAATTAAACCCCCTTTTGCGCCGATTCTGGCGCTGCGTTTGTAACGTACTGTAACGCAATGCCGGACAGCAACGCGGCGATACAAATCGGTCTGGTCGTGCAACACGGTGCTTACATCCCTGGGCTTTAATGCTAATCAAGGACGGACGGAAAGAAAACCGACGCCCTGATCAAATTCAACAACCCAAGGAGATTAAACATGAAAACCTCGACGAGCTTCAAGAGTATCACCCTGATCGCGCTGTTGGGTGCGGTATTGGCCGCGCCGGTTCTGGCGCAACCTGGCCCCGGCATGGGCGGCGGCATGGGACCCGGCATGGGCATGCAGAATGCCGCTCCGGGCGCCGGTATGGGTCAAGGCGCAGGAAAGGGCCAGAGTGGACGTGCGATGCGCTTTAACCAGAACAACACCCGTGGCTGGACACTGATGACCCCTGAAGAACGTACGGCGTTCCAGATCAGGATGCGCGAAGTCAAAACCTACGACGAATGCAAACTGGTACAGACCGAGCATCGAAGCGCCATGGAAACCCGTGCCAAGGAGAAGGGCGTCACTCTGCAAGCGCCACGGCGGAATGCCTGTGACAATCTCAAGGCCAGGGGTATCATCAAGTAAGCACGCTCTTGATGACCCTGGCGGAGGCTCTGATAAGGCCAACGGCTCCCTGACGGGAGCCGTTTTTTTAGAGCCGTATCAAGTTGTTGTAGCGATAATCTAGAATTTGTATTATCTTTCCGGCTGGTATACGTATCCGGTTTCTTACTTCAGATGAATACGAAACAATCCCAGCGAACGGTGCCCAAGGTCTACCTGATTGATGATGATCCGGTGTCGACCTTTCTGCTCGTAGACCTGGCCGAATCGGTCGATCTGCCCTACGTCGTTTTTGGCAGCGCCCTGAAGTTCATGGAACAGGATCTGGACGGTCTCGAAGGCTGCATCATCAGCGATGTGCGCATGCCGGGAATGAGTGGTCTGGAGCTTCAGGAAGCCCTGCACAAGCGGGGTGTCAACCTGCCGATGATTTTCATTTCGGCCTACGCCGACGTGCGCTCGGTGGTGCAGGCCATGCGCGGCGGCGCGCTCGATTTCTTCCAGAAGCCCTTTCCCTCGCAGCAGCTTATCGATTGTGTCCAGGATGGCCTGCGTCTTGACCGCAAGCGGGCCGAACTGCAGGCCAGAAACCGGCTGATCGGTGAGCGCATCGCGCTGTTGACGCCGCGCGAGAAGGAAGTCCTGCAGGGTATCTTCGAAGGCAAGCTGACCAAGGTGATCGCCGAGGAACTGGGGATCAGCACGCGGACAGCTGAAACCTACCGGCAACTGATCATGCAGAAACTACAGGCCGGTTCGATTGCCGAACTGGTGCGTATCGTCGTCGAGGCCATGTCGGGGCATCCTGCCGATATACAATAAGAAAGCTGCAAGAAAAGCCAGCCCTCATCCCCGGCCCTTCTCCCGCGGGGAGAAGGGGGCACACTCCCTCTCCCCACGGGAGAGGGCCAGGCACTCGTGCAATTCGACCAGGGCGCGTGCAAAATCGAAAACCTGGATGGCTGACAGCATCGATTCACTTGCCTCGCCGAGGGTGGCACGGAAGAGCGGACTTTCCTCGCGGGCGAGGCTTGCGGCGCTCATGTCGCCCTGTTTGAGCAGAATCTCCAGTCGTGACAGCACGGCATGGCAGCGCACAGTGTCCGCCTGGGGAAGCGGCGACTCCGGGCCGGCGCTGTTCTGCGTGTTCCGCAGGCCGTCAATGAGCTGACGCAACAGTGGGGCCAGCGTGGCATGGCTCTGGTCAATTGTTTCGCGTGCCGCATTCTCGCGCATCAGGGTCAGCAGCTTTGACGCCGCCTCGGCCGCCGAGGTCGCGCCGATCAGTCCGGCGGAACCCTTCAGCGCGTGGACCAGTTGCTCGGCTTGGGCCAGATCGCCAGCCTCCAAGGCCACGGCAATCTGTTCAGGATCGAATTCGTGTCCGCGCAGGAAGAGGCCAATGACCCGGGCGTATTTCTCCTCATTGCCGCGAACCCGCGCCAGCCCGTCCTCGATATCCAGGCCGGGAACCGCTTCCAGGCGCTGCCTCCAGGCGGTGGTGGCCTCAGATGACGGGGACGCTTCGGCCTGAGCATTTGCCGCTGCGCTCGCCCCGGCATGCTGCCCGCCGCCGGTGCGGGGAAGCCACTTGAGCAGCACGGCATAGAGCGTATCCGGGTTGACCGGTTTGGCAATGAAATCATTCATGCCGGCCTCAAGGCATTGCCGCCGGTCTTCGTCGAAGGCATTGGCGGTCATGGCCAGGATAGGTGTTGACGTGCGGCCGGACAGCATGTGGATCGCCTGCGTGGCTTCCAGGCCGTTCATTACAGGCATCTGCACATCCATCAGAATCAGGTCGTAGTGCGTTGTGCGTGCCTTGTCGACGGCCTCGCGGCCATTCTTGGCCGAATCCACCTGCAGTCCGACACCGTGCAGCAGCAACTGGGCCACTTCCAGATTGACTTCGACGTCGTCGGCGAGCAGGATTCGCGATCCGCTGTAATGCTGCCGCAACTCGTCTTCAAGGTTGCCCGTTTCGTCAGTCAGCGGATTGGGCATGAGGCCAAGGCCGCGCTTCAGGCGAGCGGTAAACCAGAAGGTGCTGCCGCGCTGGTTTTCGCTTTGCACGCCGGCATCGCCGCCCATCAACAAGGCCAGTTTGCGCGTAATCGCCAGGCCGAGGCCGGTGCCGCCGTATTGGCGGGTGGTCGAGGAGTCGGCCTGTTTGAAGGCATGGAAGAGTCCGGGCAGCTTGTCCGCGGCGATGCCGATGCCGGTGTCGGCAACCTCGAAGCGCAGCAGAAGTCCCTGCTCATTTTCCTCAAGCAGACTGGCGCGCAGGCTTATTTCACCGAGCTGGGTGAACTTGACCGCGTTGGCCGCGTAATTGAGCAGGGCCTGGCGCAAGCGGGTCGGGTCGCCGCGCAGCCAGAGCGGGGCGTTGCCAAAATCGACGAGAACCGGCAAACGCTTCTCGCGCGCCGGGTCGGTGATCATCGTGCGCACATTGTCGAGAATCGAGCTCAGCGTGAAATCGGTTTCCTCCAGATCCATTTTTCCGGCCTCGATCTTGGACAGATCGAGAATGTTGTTGATCAGCGAGAGCAGATGGGCCGCCGCGCTGTCGATCTTTTCGAGCCGGTCGAGCTGCTTGGGCGACGCTTCGCTGTTGCGCAGCAAATGCGTCAGTCCGACGATGGCGTTCATCGGCGTGCGGATCTCGTGGCTCATGTTGGCCAGGAACGCGCTCTTGGCCACGTTGGCGGCTTCTGCCTGAATGCGGGCGTCCGCCAGTTGGGCCGTGCGCTGGCCGACCACGTCCTCGAGGTGATACCGGTACTTGTCGAGTTCTTCACCCAGGCGCTGCTTCTCGGTGATGTCTTCCTTGACCGCCACGTAGTGGGTAATTTCGCCGTCGTCCTGGCGGATGGGGGCGATGACGGCGAACTCGACGAACAGGCTGCCGTCCTTGCGCCGGTTGTGGAACTCGCCTTTCCAGACCTGACCCCGGTTGAGGGCCTGCCACATCGCCGTGTAGCTTTCCGCTGGCGTGCTACCCGAGTTGAGGATGCGCGGATTCTGGCCGAGCGCTTCTTGCCGGCTGTAGCCGGTAAGCGTTGTAAACGACTCATTGACGTACTCGATGCAGCCCTTCGTATCGGTAATGACAATGGATTCGGGACTCTGCCGGATGGCCTCCGAGAGCATGCGCAGGCTGACGTTCTGCGCCACGAGTTCGGCCTGGTTGTTTTTCAACTGGGCGTTGGCGATTCTTAACGCCAGTTCGGCATGCTTGCGTTGCGTGATGTCCTGCGCCGTTCCGACCAGGTAGTCGACGCGGCCATCGGGCTTGCGCACGCTTCTCACTTCGATGATGATGAAAATGATCGTGCCGTCCTTGCGTATCAGCCGCTGCTCGAAAGTGACGTCATCGCTTGATCCGTTGTAGATCTTCCGGACTTCGGCCAGTGCCAGCTCAAGGTCATCGGGATGCGTGATTTCCCGCCAGCTCTTCTCCAGCAGTTCCTTGCGCGCATAGCCGCTAAGCACACAGGCCTGGTCGTTGAACCTGACGAAGCGCTGGGTTTCCGGCGAGATGATGCCCATGCCGACAAAAGGCAGGTTGAAGAAATGCTGCAGCAGTTGATCGGCCTTCGCCTGCTCCGCCAGCAGGGAGAGCTGCTGGGCCTTTTCGCGCTGGCGCCAGAGCGCGAGCAAGGCCAGCATGAGGGCCAGAATGGCGGCCAGCGCGATGGCGCCGATCCACAATACCGTTCGCCACATCTGCGCCAGCACTTCATGACGATCGATCTTGGCCAGCAGATGCCAGTTTGTTCCGGTGACCTTTCGATAGGTGGCAAATACCGGGACATCATGATAATCCCTGCCTGCCACGACGCCGGGTACGCCGGCGAGTACGGCCCGGCTGGCGGCGATGTCGGTTTCACTGAGCGGAACGCGCAGGTTGAGGGAGGCATCATTCCGATGGCGCAGCGGGCTGAGGTAAACGACCGTGTCGTTGATATGTTGCAGCAGCAGGATTTCGAGGCTGGAACCGGAAGCCGTCCCGCGCTCCAGATAGGGGAAGACATGTTGTTCGAGGTCGACGCAGGTCACGACAAAACCGATCGCCACGCGTTCCTGATTGTCCGGTGCGAAGAGCGGGGCGACAAAGGACATGACCCGTTGGCCATCGTTGTCGATAAACAGTTCGCTATGCTGTATTCCGGTGCGACCTGCGGAGCGGGCGATGGTCGCGGAAGTGGCGAGCAGGGCTCTTGTTTCGTCCGTCATGTCTAGCGGGTCGCCGGCGTTGACGACGACCTCGCCCGCCGTGTCGAGCAGGGAGAC
>JFJP01015616.1_pt1 | contig 14047 bp, 6 predicted proteins | sample 431651 | NCBI WGS metagenome assembly JFJP01 (sample SAMN02602958, study PRJNA72255) | Microbial mat metagenome, whole genome shotgun sequencing project. | biome: fresh water; feature: sink hole; material: water; isolation source: purple microbial (photo- and chemosynthetic) mats found in... | reverse complement strand
TAGTTCGCAATAAGAAATCATTTTATCAGAGGGGATTGAGAGCTATAAAGCTGATCCAGCAACCGCTTTAGCCTCGTTGTCGCCCCCTGAATTGTGGAAGCCTTCGCCGCCCGTTACCCAATCACACTCACAAACCATCTAGAGAGTAGTGACTATACTCTGCCGTGGTTAACTGAGTGTTGGCCTAGATCAAGGGCGTGACCGGATTGAGAAAAACGGCTGTAATACTTAGCTGGTAATGGTTTGAAGTGCTACTTTGCGGCTGGTGTCAGCTTCGCTATTTCTGGGCCTACTTGGGAGGATTTATTAGCTAGCTGCGGGAGTCCCACATTAACGCCTCGGCGATCGAGGTGCTACCCACATCATGCTATCAAAATAGTTTGATAGCATGATACTAAGATGGACAAATCTATTTGTGTTGCGTCTAGAGCTTTTACACAAGCCGTTCATGAGTTCAAAGCTTTAGGGCAGCAGTTTGCTTCAAAGCTACTTTGCTATCAAAGTAGGCCAAAAACTAGCTTTCACTGATATGAAGCGCAAGGTAAGACTTGAAATCTTTCCTATACAAGGATTCTAATAAATTAGGTTCGGTCTGAACAACAGTCTACGAACGGCGATCGCCGCTATGCAAAGCTTACTCGCCTTTAGCCATAGAATAAGAGTAGAAGATGGCAAGAAAATTTGTATCCCGCCACCGCCACCCGACCTAGATTGCAAAGACATACCCTACCACAACTTTAAGGTGCTGCCAACGAACCCACATAAATATGAATCGAGATGCGCTGGTAGTAGGGATTAACCAGTATCCTTTCCTGAAAGATACTTCAAGCAGTAAGGCAAAACATCTGAAGACTCCTGCTAACGATGCCGAAGCGATCGCGCAACGCTTAGAAGAGTATGGCGGATTTCGAGTCCGGCGACTGCCGGAAACGATTCAAGAGGGGCAGCGTCAGGTTGCTGGTGCAGGAGCATTAGTACGGGCAGATTTAGAAAATGCCATTATCCAGTTATTTAAACCAGTAGGAGAGAGCGTTCCCCAGACAGCTTTACTGTACTTTATCGGTCATGGGTTGCGAAAAAATCTAGGTGGAGTTACTGAAGGTTTTTTGGCGACCAGTGATGCCGAGCCCAGGAGGGATCAGTGGGGAGTTTCTCTGCGATGGTTGCGGGAACTGTTGCAAAAGAGTCCAGTACAGCAGCAAATTGTGTGGCTGGACTGTTGCTACAGCGGAGAATTGCTTAATTTCGCGGAGGCGGATCTAGGGACAGCAGAGCGGGATCGGACGAGGTTTTTTATGGCCGCAGCGAGGGAGTTTGAACCAGCTGAAGAGGATATCGAAGGGCAGCATGGGGTGTTTTCTCTGGCACTGTGGGAGGGACTTGACCCCAGACGACAGCCGGAGGGAGTGGTCAACAATGACAAGTTAATTGAGTATATTGCCCAGACACTCAAGGATGTTCCCCAGCAACCAATCTGCTACAACCCCAACAGTGAAATTATTCTGACGGGCGAACGAGAGCAGATTTTCATTCCTACCCCAGATGGGGACTGTCCCTACAAAGGGTTGCGCTTCTTTGATGTTGAAGATGCGGACTATTTTTATGGACGAGAAGCATTGACCCAAAAGCTGATTGAGCGAGTTCAGGTGGGCAAGGGGAATTTTCTGGCGGTGTTGGGGGTTTCTGGGAGCGGCAAGTCTTCGTTACTGCGGGCGGGGTTGATATATCAGTTGCAGTACGAGCGCCGGCTACCAGGAACGGAGCAATGGAAAATTCGGATTTTCACGCCGGGGGAGCAGCCATTGGTGAGTTTGGCAACGGCGTTTCTGGATGAGGAAGTAACGGATATTGAGCGTGCAGGGCAGCTAAAAGAGGCTGAGGATGCAATCGCCGCAGGAGCAACGGGTTTGGCACGTTTGATTAGAGCCTCAAAATCGCCCCGTACTGTGCTGATTGTGGATCAATTTGAAGAAGTTTTTACCCTTTGTCAAAGCCAAACTAACCGACAGCAGTTTATCTCTGGTTTGTTGGGAGCGCTCAAACAAACGGAGGATAAGCTCTGTCTAATCTTTGCAATGCGGGATGATTTCTTGGGCAAGTGTGCGGCTTATCGGGAACTAGCTGAATTGATTCAATCCAATCTGGTAATGGTGACACCGATGAACGCTCAGGAGTTGAGGCAAGCGATTGTAAAACCTGCAAAAAAACTAGGGCGTAAGGTCGAAGAAAATTTAATTGATGTCATTTTTAAGGATTTGGGAGTTGAAGTAGAAGAAGACGCACGGGAACCCGAACCAGGAATGCTGCCCTTATTGTCTTACACGCTAGAGCAATTGTGGCAACGGCAAACGCTGAATTGGTTGAAGTTAGACAGTTATAACAGATTGGGTGGAGTACAAAAAACTTTAGAAAATCTGGCAGAACAAACTTACAGCCAACTTTCTGTTGAAGAACAGCGAGTAGCTGACCAGATTTTTATTAAGTTAACTCAGCTAGGAGAAGGAACACCGGATACTCGCAAGCAAGTTCCTCAACAAGATTTAGTCATTCAAGCGCAATCAGCAAATTTGGTAGAGCAAGTAATTCAAAAGTTAGCTCAGGCAAAGTTAATTGTTACCAGCGAGCAACGAAAAGGACAAGAGAAGGTAGCAGTAGTAGATGTGGCGCACGAGGCGCTGATTCGCCATTGGTCGCGGTTACGAGAGTTACTAGATAATAACCGAGAAGCAATTAGAACTGAGCGAAAAATTCAAGCTTCGGCTGAAGAGTGGCGAGATCAAGAAAAGTCTAAAGATTATTTATTGACAGGATTGAGGTTGGGGGAAGCTGAAAAGTTTCTTCAGGATGAGATGGATATTGTGCCATTATCGAGTTTAGCCAAGGAGTTTATTGAGGAGAGTCGGAAAGAACGCGATCGCATACAAGCAGAGCGCGATCGCCAACGCCGCAGAACTATTATAGGGTTGACTAGCTTTTCTGTTGTTGCTTTTGTTCTGGCGCTTACTGCGGGGATAGGATGGTGGCGTGCTGTCATTGCTGAGAAAAATGCTCAACTTATTGCTCGTAGTCAGTCTTCAGAAGCATTGTTTGCCTCAAATAAGGAGTTTGATGCACTTTTAGAAAGCATCAGAACAGGGAAACAAATGAAAAGAGAATTTGGCATAAGTGCCGATACCGAAATGCGAGTTGTGGGGGCTTTACTACAAGCAGTTTACGGCGTGAAAGAGCGCAATCGCTTTGAAGGTTATAACAAACACTTCATTCGCGCTTCGTTTTCTTCTGATGGCAACACTATTGCTGGTGTTAGTGAGGATGGCAGCATCAAAATCTGGAATATAGATGGAACCGAAAAAACTACTATTAGCAACAGATCCGATTCTGGAGCCAGTAATGAAAGTTATTTAGCCAGTAGTGTCAGCTTCAGTCCCAAGAGTAATACTATAGTTGCTGCTACTGAAGATGGCAGCATCAAAATCTGGAACTTTGACGGTAAAGAACTCCATAGTTTTAAAGGCCGGAGTAAAGACATAATTCTGACCAGCATTAATCCTGATGGTACAACTATTGCTACGGTTAATCATCAAGGACAAATCAAAATCTGGAAACCCAACGGGGAAGAACTGAAATCCTTTCAACATCCCTTGCAACCAGTTAGTTGGGTAAGCGCTTTAAGTTTTAGTCCTGACGGCAATATCATCGCTTCTGCTGATAATAACACCAGTGGTACTGTTAAACTTTGGAGTCTCAAAGGTAAAAATAATATCACATTGAAGCACAATTGGAGCGTTAGCAGTTTAAGTTTTAGTCCGGCATTCAAGCTATTCAAGATAATTGCTTCTGTTGAAGAGCTAAATAAAGCCATACTTTGGGACTCTGATGGGCAAGAGATTGAAAGATTTGATGACTCTTACGACTCTGGCATAATCGGAGTAAAGTTTAGTCCTGATGGGGATAGAATTGCTACCTTTGGTACTGGAAGTGATATCAAACTCTGGACATGGTATAACAATAGCTTGCAAATGGAAAAAAGATTGTTTGGACATACTTCTATGGTCACGGATGTTAACTTCAGTTTAAATAATAAAATGTTAGTTTCATCTAGCAGCGATAAAACAATAAAAATTTGGATGCCCGAAGGTATTAATAAAGAAATTTTTAGACCTGGTAATTTTTCTTTACATGATATAAGTTACAATTCAGATACTAAAACCATTGCTACAGTTAATGGCGATGGCTCTATAAAAATTTGGGGCTTAGACGGCAGTCTTCGTAAATTTATTGCAGAGAATATTTCGCCGGAAAGTCTAATAAATTTTAAGATAAATTTCATTTTTGACGGAAAATTGCTTGTTTCTAGTAGTTATAACAATAAGTATATTGTTCAATTTTGGGATATAAAAACAGGAAAATTAAAAACAATTATCAAAGAAAAATTAGAGAAATTGTCTGGAGGTAAACGCCATTATTTTGGTAAGCCTAGCTTAAGCCCAGATGGTAAAACTATTGCTGTTGGTAGAAAAGATGGCACTATAAAACTTTTTCGTCTTGATGGCACAGAAATAAAAAGCCTTAAAGGAGGAAGCACAATAGTTTATTATAGCCCCGATGGGAAAATTATTGCTGAGGTTTCAAGTTTAAGTTTTAGGCCAGATGGACAAATATTTGCTTCTGCTAGTGGTAGTGGCACGAAGGATGATGGCACAATCAAGCTTTGGAGTGTTGATGGAAAAGAAATAAAATCTTTTAAAACTCAAAGTTCTATTGTGCATAATCTTAATTTTATTAGCAATGGTAAAATTCTAGCCGTGCATACTGGTGTGGTAACTATGTGGAACTTGGATGTAGATTATTTATTGGGAAAAGGGTGTGATTGGGTGCGGGATTATTTAAAAAATAATCCTAACGTTAGTAATAGCGATCGCCACCTCTGCGATGGAATAGGAACAAATAATTAAGCTCCACAAGATTACTCTTTTTTTGCACCTCCTTCCGACAAATTACTTAAACTGCGGCTGGCAATATCTGCACTCAATCCCCAAAGTACTAATTCCCAATAATCCGAAAAAGGATCGGCACCAAATGTTGCTCCCTTCTCTACATAAATAGCGCGAATCCCTACTATTGACAATCCAAGCAACAACGCTAGAGAAAACAACGGTCGCGCAAACCAGTAAGTTGCTTCTGTCCGAAACTCACTCCCTGATAGGAAGATAAGCGATCGCTGCAATCCATTCATCCATTTAGCTACAGGTTTTTTAACTCCAGATTGAACAGCATTGCTAACAGCTACAACAGCATCTGTCACTCCCTTAACAACTTCTGATATTTTGATATCAGGTGTTTGACCTGGCCCCATCATCGTCAGAGAACTTTTCAATTTAGCTACATCTGCCTGCACCTCTTCCAATAATGTTTTTGCCTGCTCATCCTGCTCTAAATCAATTTTTGTTCGCACGTCACTAATCTTTTTCAGAATGCCAGTATCTCCTTTAACTTGGGGATGAGCCTTGAATGGTTCTAACTTTTGCTCTAGGGTGCGTAGCTTTTGCAAACAGTCCAAACGAGCCGAAATTTTTTCCACTTCTGTTGTTGCCGCTTCCAACTTCATCTGCTGCACCAACAGCTTGGCTTTTGCCACCATTGGAGTAAGAATGTCTTGATCGTCTTCATTAGTCTTATCAATTTGCTGCTCTAATTCCTTTACTTTACCTAGCGTCTCAGCTTGGGGAATCCCCTTTTCTTGCATATACTTGACTAATCTGCCTAAAATAATGCCTAGAAATAATACCAAAAGCGGCATCAAGGGACCAATCCGCATCGTTAAATTGACCGGAATAATTAAACGCTCGTTGGCATCTTCTAAAGTTAGGTAAACTGCTCCCATATAGCGGTCTGGGGGAATCTGCGATCGCTCCCATGTTAAGGGCAAACGAACAATTTGATCGGCTGCTAAACTTTGAGGAATATTAGGTAGTTGAATTTGAGTTTTAGTTAACTGATAGCCAGTCTGTTCTCCTTTCAACACCACCTCAGCACCAGTCACTTTTACAGGTGCATCTACTGAGTTATCAAAAGCTAAATCCCACTGTTGCAAAAATGCACTGGCTGGAAGTAATAAACGCGCCAACGCACAATCTAACCACCAACTACATTGGGTTAATTTAAGCTGTATCTGCTCACTCCCCGGCAATGGTTTCAGATTCGGTCTAGCTTTTACCAATACGGTGAGCGGAATTGTTTTTCGTTGTTGGCTGGGAAGTAGCACCTCAATTTGTCCTTGATAAGTCCCCGGTAACTCTGCGTTAGAAACCTTTACCTGAAAATCTTTGGGAATACCTGCTTTTAGTTTGGGTTCTCCGATAAACTGGATTTGCTGACGTGCGATCGCGCCATCCCCTTCTTGGCGCTTCAAATCGGAAGCCAGAAACGTCAATTGTTCTACCGCCGTCGGAGCGGTTAGACGTATGCTACCCAGAAGGGAATCTTTTTCATTCAACCAACCCTTAATCTGCAAAGGATTGTCTTTAGCATCTACTTCAATAGTGCTTTGAGCTAAAGCCGATCCAGGGAAGATGATCAACAAGCATAAAACAGTAAAAATCCAACGTTTCATATTAAGCACGCGATACCGGACAGGCTAAGGCAATTTCATGGGCAGCATATAAAGAGTAAACCAAACCGAGGGGATTGGAGTATCGTTGCAACAATTCCCGGCGCACGGTGAGCATCGCTTGTCCCATAGGTTCTCCCACAAACAGGCGCTTCAATACTTCCGTAGCATAGTGTTCAGCAAACGGTTCGGATACAGGACATTCCGTACCAACCACGCCACTCGCGCCTGCATTCAAAAAATCATCAATCAGACTAACATAGCTTTCAGGGCCATAGTCTCCCGTTGCACAACCGTTAAGAAAAACAAGCGGGTGGTGCTTCCAAGTTGATTCGTAACACTCTAAAAAATTACTGTAAATTCGGTCATCGCTTAGTTCTAAATAGGGTCGCTTCGCCATTTCTTCTACTCCCCCGTGACAGTAAAAGTAGACTAAATCTAACTGATTGCCATGTGTTTCCCAAGTCATTTCTAGCTGCAATATTTCTTCACAGGTTAGTAGTTCCAATGAGCCAGCAGCTTTTAGTTTTTCTTGATGTTCTTCCCATAAATTAAATTCCCGCCAAACATTGAAGCTCAAGTATAATGGCAGGTCATTTTGAATCTGTCGAACTAATGCTGAAGGAGTGGGATGTTTACTACTGACCCAACAGGGCAGTTGTTCGATGGAGTAACGATAACCCCAAAAGCCATGAGGACAAACAAAATTTGGATTATCTTTATTGGGACAATTTGTACAATCTAGATCGTGGTTGGTAAAGCGATCGCACACACTCGTCCGCTTACTGGGTTTGACTTTTCGCTCGTACAGCAACCCCCACGGAATTGTTACTTTTCCTAAAACTGGATTGACTTGAATAACGGTGCCAGGTTTGAGAGCAGCTTGCAGCAGTTCCCCCTGTTCGTCTCCTAATAAACCTTGGTTTTGGGGTAAGATTTGTCGGTAAAGTTCGCGTCCGGAATCTGCTAGTTTGGGGAGCCAAGTGTTGAGCAGTTCCATATTTCCCTCAACTTGTCCCCAATATCCATCATGCAAGGTTAAGTAGAGTTGTTTGCGAATTCCTGCAATCGCATTCCCCAGTGCGGCAGGCTGCAAGGTGGTATCGTAGAAGGCTAGTTCTCGATTTCCTTGAGTGCGATCGAGGAAGCGAAAATCAATGCTGCCATCCCGTGTATCTAGCTCTACATTTACCGCCACAACTCGTTCTGGAAGTAGTGCTAACTGTTCATTGGAAAGTAAGTTAGTGGTAGTAAAAGTAATGCGAGCGGTTTGAGGTGGGCGTAGAGATTCTGGAATTTCAGATTCAGCAGTCGGGACAACTAGGACGATGATTTGCTTAGATTGAAGCAGGTAGCCGTGATAGAATAACTCTACTCGAATATAGCCCCGACCCTCAAATCGATTAGGCTTAACAGTAAATTTGATGCTATCGGAAGCATCACTGCGGGGTAAAGTTAGCTGTTTAACTTTTGCATCTATGCTGAAATCGTTGTCTTTAGAGGTAACGACCACATCTAGAGTTAGGGTTTCTTGGTCATTCCAAACTTGAGCTAAAGCTTCATCTGGGAACGGCGTTGGCTCTGCATCTATGCCTTTTCTTTCTGGACTGATGTCGATGAATAAAATATAAACCTGCCCGTGAATTAGAGGTTCGCTAGGTGGAACGGTTGTTTGATTTTTAGGATCGCAAAAGTAGGTGTTGAAGAAACGGTAAGTTTGTATGTAATCTGAAATTGGTTGCAGAAAACTTAATCTTTTTATTGTCTGGTCTTGGTTTTCAGTTTTGAGGATAGTACTTGTTAACTCAACTAGCTGATTGGCTTGAGTATAAGAGATGTCTTTGATCTGACCGTTAAAGGTTACTACTTCTTTTGTCTCTCTTGCAGAAAATTCTGCGATCAAATTATCTGGGCTAGGTAATAAGTTCAGTGGTAACAGGTGATCTAAAGCATCTAGTTGGTTTTTGTTATGCTGGTAAAGTTTATTTAAGGCTAAATTGGCTGCAATCACTTCCATTAGCTGTTCTTCAATATCGTCCCAGTAATCGGGGCGGATCTCTAATTGCTGTCCTACATCTTGCAGAACGGATTGTTCATCGCTGCTGAGAGGGGTTTCTAGCTCTCTGAGAGCCAGCAGGAGAGCCAGCAAAGTCTTGGTGACGGCGGAATTTATCAAGGTAAGGTGTTTCGGTAACGGGATAAAGCGGTAAATTCAGGCAAACTTGGTTTTTATGGCACGAGAAGCACTTGTAGTTGGTATAAATCAGTATCCTTTCTTAAAAGATACACCGACCAGTAAAGCCAAGCACCTGACAACTCCGGCTTCTGATGCGGAGGCGATCGCCCAACTGCTAGAAACCTATGGTGACTTTCGAGTGCGGCGCTTACCAGCCAGTGTTATAGACGGAAAATTTCAGATCGATCCAAACAAGACAGTCAAGGCAGAAGAGTTGGAAAAAGCGATCGCTGAGCTTTTCCTCCCCAATAGCGACAGAGATCCAGAAACAGCCCTGCTATTTTTTGCTGGGCATGGACTGCGAAAGTCTATAGGAAGCCTAACCCAAGGCTTTTTAGCAACCAGTGATGCCAGTCCCAGCAAAAATTTATGGGGTATGTCGCTGCGAGATTTACAAGAAATCTTGCATAAAAGTCCAGTAAAGCAGCAGATTGTGTGGCTAGATTGCTGTTTCGCTGGAGAATTGCTCAACTTCAAGGATACTGAATTGGGACAGCATAGTTCCAGGTGCGATCGCTTTTTGATTGCAGCATCCCGCGATTACGAGGTTGCCTACGAACAGCTAAATGGTGAGTATGGAGTGTTGACAGGGGCGCTTCTCAAGGGACTTGACCCCTACCAAGTTCCTGAGTACGCGTGGATAACTGACGGGACACTGGTAGTCTCGGTTCAGCATCAGTGGCAGGACTATTATGGACAAACAAAAATTCCTCAATCGCCACTAATTAGCAATCATGGCGAAAAAATCAATTTAGTACAAGGAAGAAAACAACAGGAATCGGAAAATAGCAAATTAGGAAATGAATCTCAACTATGTAGAGATACAAAATACACTATCAACCGCTCAGATGTATTAGCTAAAGAAGGAATAAGCCCAAGACCAAAACGCACTGAAGCAGAAATTCTTACAGCCTTCAAACAAGCTTCAAGTATTGGAAGAAACTGGTTACGAACCATAGACGGTAAACCTATTCCCCGTTCTGAGTTACCAAAATTAATTGAATTAATCGAGCAGGGAAGTCGAACCATTCTACTAACAGACCGTCCTGGTAGCGGTAAAACTTGCTTGTTACTCGACCTTGTAGATTACATTGAGCGCGATAAAGAGTCAGCTTGGGGACTTTTATTTATTAAAGGAGACCAGTTTACAAATGCCGAAAGCGAACACAACTTAGTAGCGAATGGCTTACCCGAAGATATTGTGGGTCAATGTGCTCGTCTGACAGAATTTCGCCGAACTGTCGTGATAATTGATTCCCTAGATAGTTTGTCACTAAGTCGTCAACATGATGCGCTCAAGGTTTTTCTGAGAATTATCGACCGTCTGGGAAAAATAGAGGGAGTAACTATTATTACAGCTTGCCGCAATTTTGACTTAGAGTATGACTCCTTACTTCGAGGTCGCTCTTGGCAACACAAAGTCAACTTACAACCACTTGATTTTGATGCTGAAGTTAAGCCTTTCTTAATCAACTGGAATGTTAATATTTCTAATATAATTCCTGAACTTCGGGCCTTGTTGCAAATACCTCAAAACTTGCGGATTTACGAGAAACTGGCAAAACTTGATGTTCCGTTGCAACCTGCATCTGCCTACGAACTGTACAACAGTTTTCTTGAGGAAGTCGTAGTCAAAAATCCGACTCTTGGTACTGAGGCTATTGTTGCATTGCAAAATATGGCTGAAAAGTTAATGCAACAGCGAACGAAGTTATACAGTAAGGTAGCTTTTGGAACAACTGAAAACATCATTCAGCAATTGAAGAGTCAGGAAGTATTACTAGAAAATTCCTCTAGTTCTTTAGAATTTAGTCATCAAACTTTAAGGGAATGTATTACGGTTAGAGCAGCACTGGCTAAAAACCAGACTTTAGCACAATTTATTCTCGATCATCCTCAACTTCCTTTTATCCGTCCAGCAGTTCGAGCATTTTTCTTTTACCTGCGAGCTTCTCAACCCGAGTTCTTTAGGCGACAAGTGTGGGAGGTATTGTCTCATAATGAAATTGCTTACCATGTTAAGCGGCTTATTTGCGAATCCTTTTCCGAAATATCACCTGTGGAGGAAGATTGGCGATCGATGCGTAGAATTTTCCAAAAATTCCCAGATTTATTTCGACGTTTGTTGTGGCGAGTAAACAATCGAGCTTGGTTCGATATCTTTAGAAAGTATTGGTTTCCTGAATTGCTTGAAGCTCAATCATCAGCAGAACGGGAAACTTGGTTGCTTGAGTTTGTTCGGCATCTGAACGTGTGGATGAATGTATACCCTGTAGAAGTCGTGGCACTTTGGAGGGAAGCAATCAAGATACAATGGGCGAACAAGCAAAAAGTCGCAGCTACAATTAGCTATACATTAAACAACTTTCAAGCTTGGAGTATTGATGGTATCCGTGAAATACTGGAAGATCTAATTGAAAATGTTAACACTGAACATAACCTTGTTGGCAAATCTCTTAGTCAATGGGTGCAAGCAACTAATTCTGGAGATGACTTGTTGTGGAAGTACATTACAAAAAATGTTTTAGCCGAAGATGCACAGCTTGGTAATTTTAATTACAATCTGCGTTGTAGGCATCATAATTTCCACAAAGATAACTTTCTAGAAATGCGCCTTTGTCAATCTGATATATTGCTGACTTTAGTCTTGGATGAATTGGAACGTTGGAGCGTTGGTAAATATGGAAAAGATAAATTGCATAACAATTTTTTACGCTATACGTCATGGAAGATAAGGCACAGTCGTAATGCTATCCATCATTGTGATGACCTTAACATCTTACTTTATGCTGTAGAGAAGGCACTTAAACATCGTGTTCGCCAAAATAACGCTTGGTGGTTGGGAAATGAATCACGACTACGAAGCTCTCAGGAATTAGCTATACGTTACTTTGTTATTGAAGCCTACAAAGACAATACTATTTATTCCCACTCAATTAAGTTTTGGACTCTTATTCTTGATATTGATTGTTTAGCAGGTACTTTATTTTTAAGTAATTTTTTTCAAGCTTATATTTGTGGAGTAGAATGCCTGTTGCAAGATGAGGAACTTTTCCGAGCTAGTGACCTAAGATATGAACTAGGCGAACTAATGCAAATGGCTTACCCCCAAATTTCACCATCAGCGCAAGAAACTAATCAAATAATGATTTTCTCACTGGTGTCTGAGAGGAAGGAAGATGAGGCACAAGATTCTTTTTGGGTGTCCAGCGATTTATACAATTTATGCCTTTTAATTCCCTCGATTTTCCGAAGTAAAAATATACAACATATTATCGATACTTGGCAAAATCATTTTGGCTACACTCGTCCTGAACCGACTCTTTATACCTGGGGTGGATTGGTAAGGTCTCCACTATCTCCCCAAGATTTGATCAAGCTATCAGATCAAGGTATTTTTCAATTACTGCATTACTACCAAACACATCGAAATCGAGACACATCTGATATAAATATGGTGGGTGGATTTAGTGAAGTTAAAAGCGTATTGCGCGATGCTTGTTCCTTACACCCCGCACGTTTTGTAGTTTTATTTACGAGTTTTATCGAAGAAAATCTACACAGAGATTATTTATGCAATGTTGTAGAAGGGATCGCATTTCATCTACACTATTGTTTTGGGAACGTCAGACCAGCGCAGCAATGGACACCGATAGAACCCCTTCCTGAAGGAGAAACCCTCGCAACTACTTTACTCAATTGGCTGGAACGCTATTTAATTATTTGGGAGGATGGTAGCACAGTTAGTAAAGCCTTAGAAGCTTGTTGTAAAGTATTAATTGATTCTGAATCAGCCGAACGCTTATCATTATTGCTGTTTTGGCTATACACTAAATATCCTGGCGATAAGGAAACTTTCACCAACAAACAAGATATCATTTCCGCATCTCTTAATTCGATACATGGTGTAGCAACACGAAGTGCAATAACGCTTTGCAACCGATTATTAGAAAATGAGCAACCTGTCCCTGAATTGCTGTTGTTACTGCTGCATCACGTTGCAGACGATACAGAAATTTATGTCCGCTTTTCTATTCTTGAAGGTCTTCCCTTCCTCATGTACAAAAAGCCTGATTTGGGATGGCAACTGCTAGCGAATATTTTCAAGGAACCTCAACCCCATTTATGGAAATATGCAGAGCAGTGTTTATATTACCAATATCGAGATAATTTTGAACGAGTTGCACCTTACTTACATCGGCTTTTACATGAGGGGATGGAAGAATCTGGCGATATGTGGGGACGACTTTCTACATTAGCAAGCTTGGCTGGACACATCAGTCAGGGAGAACTATTTGAAACCTTGGCAAACAGACCCATTGATTTCGGCATTAAATGAAATTTTAAGGGAAGCAGATGAAACAGACGACCCGCAACTAATCCAGCGTGCTATTAATCTACAAGACCGTTTTTTGAGATTTGATATACACGGGATGGAGCAATTACTTAATAAGGCTGGACAGGACTAATTAAACTCATAGCTACTTGCAAGCTTAGTTCTTTCTTCGTCTTAGCTTGAGCAACCAATTAGCCCTCAACATTATTCAAACCTCTTGATTTATTTCTTCACTCTCGGCAACAACAAACAGCACCGCCTCGTACAAACCCTTATTTTAGGCGATCGCCTGGAGAAACGTAGAAAACCACCGTCGTCAGTTTTTTGACACCGTTTTGATACAGGTTTGATACAGGTTTGACACCGTTTTGTCCCCTGTTTGTCCCGGTTCTGTCATTTACCACTAAAAAGAGAGTCCGCGATGGGACTTGGGGAAAGCTGACGCGCATCTAATTTGTACTTTTTGAAGCCTAAACCTCTTAATGCAGCGAGGTTATTATCAAGCATTACCTGAGCGAGTTTTACTGCCCGGTTAAATTTTTCTTTTTCTGACAATTCACACATCATTTTACCCTAAAAATTGTCACCGTAGCCTATGAGTTAAACAGTTGCCACCTCACCGATCAAAGCCTGATATTCATCACTTGAAAAGGGGCGAAAGCCATCATAGCATTGAGCAGTTATATTACACAATAGGCGAAACTGAAGCGGTGTCGGTGGCTGATTGACAAGCTCTACGCGCACCTCTACCAAACTGGGATTCCTCAATAGAACTTCAAAAATCTCACTATTCAAATATCGCGGACAATACCCGACAATATAATGATCTTCTGTATTTAAAGTCAATGCTTTAGAATCATAATGA
>JFJP01039504.1_pt1 | contig 14048 bp, 13 predicted proteins | sample 431651 | NCBI WGS metagenome assembly JFJP01 (sample SAMN02602958, study PRJNA72255) | Microbial mat metagenome, whole genome shotgun sequencing project. | biome: fresh water; feature: sink hole; material: water; isolation source: purple microbial (photo- and chemosynthetic) mats found in... | reverse complement strand
GCATTATAATTTTTCAAAAAGCATTATAATTTTTTCAAAAGCATTATAATTTTTCAAAAAGCATTATAATTTTTTCAAAACCATTATAATTTTTCAAAAAGCATTATAATTTTTCAAAAAGCATTATAATTTTAGCAGTTAGCCAATTGATACGATGACTTTGAAGCCACCTGTATCAATATTTTCGTGATAAAATAACAATGTAACAATTCGTTATTAGAATTTGGAAAAATTACGTAATTATGCTTTTCGTAGAATTTCGGTTACTATCAAGTTACACTATCAATAATTTACAACATAATAAAGTGCTAGTATAGAAACACCTAAACCTATGCCGCCCGTATATTTGTGGTTGTAAATTTCGCCCAAAGAATATTTTCCTAATCTAAAAATCCAATGAAAAGGGGTTCCTATGAGTTTAAAAAGTCGATAAAATAGTTCGAATAAGATGTATTCTAAAATGGATAAAATGATTTCACCTAACATTTTTTGTTTTATTGGTTTGCGTATAAATTAGTTAATGAATGCCTTATTCTTTTTTGCTAACTGCTTTGTAAATAATTATTCCAACAATAACAATTAGCGCAAGCGCAACAATAACGACAACTGGAGAAATTAATGACATAGTTTTGAATTTTTTTTAGTTGAATAAATAATTGGAAAAAATATTCCCTAAAAGTAGGGAATTTCAAATAAAATACAAAATTTTTAGTCAAATATTTTTATAAAAACCGTTCGACCGACTTGTCGGTCTGTCGGTTAGGCTGTTAGTAAATCATCGGACAGACCGGACAAGCCGGTCGAACCGATTTTGCGTTGCAACAAAATGCTTTGGGCTATCAAAAAAACTTTACAATTCAGTTAAAAATATATTTTTAGAAAGAATAATCTTAAAAAAAATTAAAAAATTTTGCAGAATAAAAAATAGCAATACTTTTGCACCGAAACTTAAAAACATTTTTTGGTTTCCCAAACAGTCATTAAAATATGAAAAACAAAATAATAGAAGTAGCACGAAAAGAATTTTCGACCTACGGATATAGCAAAGTATCAATGAGCAATTTAGCCACTAAATTAGCCATAAGCAAAAAAACGTTTTATCAATATTTTGAAAGCAAAGAAGCTTTGCTACTTGCTACTGTAAATGAATTTGTTAGAGATTTGAAAGAAGGTTTGTCGGCGTTGATGAAAGAAGAAATAGATTTTTCGATTAAGGCAAAAAAAGTATTGTCGTTTGCCGGAACAAAAATATCTTCTATCAATTCATTTTTCCTTGACGACATTCGCCAAAATGCGCCGCAAGTTTGGCAAGTAATTCAGCAAGTGAAAGTTGATATTGTATTCAAACTTGGAACTGAATTGATGGACGAAGGAATAAAAGTAGGCGTAATTAGAAAAGATATTAACAAAATATTAGTAGTAACGCTCTACGCTAGTGCAGTTGAAACAATTATTACTCACGACTTTACTCGACAAATTCCACAAGCTATGCTTAAAGAAATGCCGTATTCTACGGCTGCAATTTTTGATGGTTTGGTGGACATTATTTTTAAAGGTATTTCTAAGAATTAATATTTTTTTACAATCATGGAAACCAAGTTTTAATTTTGAGTTTCCTTATTAAAAACAAAACGTTACAAAATGAATTTAAAATTAAAAATGTTGTTGATTTTAATGTTATTTTTCAATTTCATTTCTGCGCAAACAGTAGAAGTGTCGTTGAAGAATTTGATTGAAAAATCGCTCGAACACAGCCAAAAACTGAACATTAAAAAGGCTGAAAATCTGCAATATGAACAAGACAAACAAATGGCTTACAGTTCGTATTTGCCGTCGGTTTCGTTTGAAGGAACGTACACTTATTTGAACGATGAGGTGATGCTGCCCGATGATTTTAACAAATTATTGATGGGTTCGCAAGCTTTGCTCGTAAAAGAAGCTGCCGGAATTCCGTTCAATACCAAATTAACTCCCGAAATTCTTGCCGCTTTGGCTCAGCAAGGCGTTACGTTAAAAGAAATTCCTCCTATTCAAGGACAAAATGTACTGAAAGCAAACATTTCGGCGCAAATGATTCTTTTTAGTGGATTGAAAGTTCCTTATGCCATAAAAGCAACAAACGAATTGATAAAAATGACGGATTGTTTGTCGGAGCAAGAAAAAAATTATCTGGTAAAAGAAATTGTAACAACTTACGATAAAATGGGAGTTGTGGTAGTTTCGGAGGAAGTTTTAGAAACAACCCAACATTATTTAAACGAACAGGAACGCTTTGTAACTAAAGCAATTGCAACAGGATTGGCTACCGATTTAGATTTGCAACGAATCAATTTGGCAAAAGAGCAATTGAAAGTGAAGCAAATAGAACTCAATGCTTCGCGAAAATTATTGGCTGCACGTTTGTCGCAACTTTCGGGAATTTCGGCACAAGAAATTGAAGCAATTAGACCTATTTTGGAACAATTTCCGGTTTCCGATTCGCTCAATACGATAAGCAACAGAAGTGATGTACAAGCACTTGACCATGCAATTATGGCATCGCAGTACAATCAAAAAATTCAATACACCGAGTACATTCCCAAAGTTTTTGCTTTTGGAAAAAAAGAGCTTATCACACAAGATTTGTCGGCTTTTGACCCCGAATGGTACGTGGGCGCAGGTGTTCGCTGGACACTTTTCGATAAATTTACCTCGCACCACAATGCACAAAAAGCACAGCTCAATACGCTTATTTTGGAAAGCAAAAAGGACGAAGCCGTTGAACTTTTAGCATTGGGTATGCAAAAATCAAAATTTACTATCGAAAAAAACATTCAACTGGCAGAAGTTGCAGAAAAAGAGGTTTCTTTAGCCGAAAAATCGTATAATTTGAGCTTAAAAGAGTATCAAAGTGGAATTATTTCGATGAAAACACATTTAGAAAGTATCAACGATTTAGAAAAAGCAAAATTAAATCGCATTCAAGCAATTTATGAGCAAAGAGCTTCGGTAATAGAACTTTACGATGTTACCGGAAATTTATACCAAACCGCGGCTAAACTTTTAGATATAAAACAACAATAAGAAAAAATAATATTTCAAAGTAATTAGAAATGAGAAATTTAATTAAAATTACAGTGCTTGCGATGTTCGTTTTTTTAGCATCGTGCAATTCAAACGAAAAAATAAACTTGGTAGAAGGCAAAGTAAAACGAGAATCGGTTTCGATTGCGTCGAAAGTTCCTGGGCGAATTTTGGAAATTCGATTCAACGAATCTGACGCTGTTAGGCTGGGCGATACGCTTGCAATTCTTTCAGTACCAGAGGTTGAAGCAAAATTGATGCAAGCCGAAGGAGCTTTGCTAGCCGCACGAGCACAATACGAAATGTCGCTCAATGGTGCTACCAAAGAGCAAGTAAAACAAGCAATTGCAGGCTACGACGCTGCTTTAGAACAATTTCAGTTTGCCGAAAAATCGTTGAAACGCGTAAAAAGTATGTACAACGATTCGCTGGTTTCGGCGCAAAGTTTCGATGAGGTTTTTGCAAAATTTAATGGCGCAAAAGCCTTGCTAGACGCGGCAATTGCCAAAAAAGAAGAAGTGATGTTAGGCGTAAGAAACGAAAGAATTAAAATGGCTGAAGGGCAAATGCGCCAAGCCGAAGGTGCCGTAGCTGAAGCTAAAGTTGCTTACAATGAGAGATATATCATTGCGCCTAAGGATTTCATCATCGAGGCGGTTACTTTGCACGAAGGCGAATTGGCTTTGCCTGGTTACAATTTGTTTGTTGGAAGCAAAAGCGATGATTATTTTTTCAGAGTTACAATTCCCGAATCGGAAATTGCTGAATTTAAAACAGGTACAACTCACAAATTTGATATTCCGTTTGAAAAAAGAACGATAGAAACCAAACTTGTTGCTATAAAGCAACTTGCACATTATGCCGACCGAACAAGTTCGTACCCAAATTACGAAATAGGCGAATCGGTTTTTGAATTGAAATTTATTCCTTCAAATGCAAAAGAGGCTGAAAATTTGTTCAATAACTGTACCGTTTTATTGCAACGAACGCTACCTAACAACTAAAAGGCAATGAAAAATTTCTATCATTTATTGCTGCGTGAGCTAAAACTTTTTAGCACAAATACGGTGATGCTGGCAATTTTTATTGCAGCACCCATTGTTTATGCAATCTTAACCGGCGAGGTTTACAAAGAAGCAAAAGTAACCGATTTGCCAATTTTGGTTGTGGATTTAGACGAAACGCCATTTAGCGACAAACTAATTGATGCTCTTGACGATAACCAATATTTGAAAGTAGCAGAAGTTCGTAGAGTTCGACAAGATTTCAAAACTGAATTGCTTCAAAATAACTATCAAGCAATAGTTACAATACCTGAAAATTTTCAGGCAGACATAGAACAAAAGCGGCACCCAGAAATTTTGGCAGAAGTAAATTCGGGAAATATGCTCACCGGAAATTATGCTACTACCGGAATTATGAATGTTTTGGGCACTTTGAATGCGGGTTTTGAAATAGGTTCGTTGCAAAAAAAAGGAATGCCCACTGCAATTGCAACCGAACAATTTGAAAGCTTTCAAATTTCAGTATCAAGGTTTTACAATCCTTCGTCTAATTATTTATTGTTTTTGTGGCCCGGAATGCTCGGAACTATTATGCAACAGGTTTTTTTATTGGTATTTGCCCTTACTTTTGCCAAAGAATTTGCTTCAAAATCAATTTTAGAGTTGCTCGAAATATCAAAATCGCCAATTTATTTGATACTTGTAAAATCAATTCCTTACTGGATTCTTGGTTTTTTGCTTTGGTTTGGGCTTCTTAAACTCTTGATGCCTTACTACGATGTGCCAATAATGGACGGAAAATTTGCGTTTTTCGTGCTTACGGTGCTGTTTGTTTTGTCGCTTACTTTCCTAGGAATAGCGGTAAGTGTGGCAATTCCATCGCCACTAAAAGCTACCGAAATTTTGATGGTAGTGGCAACTCCTAGCTTTATTATCAGCGGTCAAACTTGGCCTTTGCATCAAATGCCTGTGTGGGTGCAACATATTGCAGCTTGCATTCCTCTCACACACTATTTGGAAGCATTTCGCAGTTTGTTGCTTTACAATGCTACTTTGAACCAAATTATGCCGCAAATTATCGGTTTAATTATTATTACAGTTGTAAGTTTTATCGTTTCAGTCATACTTTTAAAAATTAAAATTAAACGAATTTCAATTTCATAGTCATTTCGCTTTACAATACACAATTTTAGCAAAAGTCTGTCGGTAATTCGGTAGGCTTTTTGCTTTTTTTGTTCAAATTTATCTGTTTTTTTTGTATAACAATCAATTTTTATTGTATTTAAAGGTTGTATCAAATACACAATCTTCAATATGAATGAAACATGAAAAAAACTACCAATTTTCAAATTATCAATGAATTACATAATTAAAACGTATTTCATTGAAGAGAATTAAATTTGAAAAACAACAAAAACAAAAAAAATTACTATCTTTGTGCAAACCAAACCTATCCAAATTTAGTAGCAAAAGTGTTAAACAATAAAAAGAAAGTTGCGATTTTAAAAGTCTTGAGTTTATTAACAAAACTTTTAAAAAATATCTTTTTCGTTACAGAATTTCAATTTGTAAAAAATACATTCAAAAATGAAAGCAAAATATATTATTTTACTTTTTCTAAGTGCCTTTAGTACTCATTTGAAAGCCCAACATCTCGAATTTAGCCATTATACTGTCAATGACGGGCTTTCGCAATCGGTTACTAATTGTATTTTGCAAGACAAACAAGGTTTTCTATGGTTTGGCACGCAGCACGGTTTGAATAAATTTGACGGTTACAGCTTCACTATTTACGAAACAAGTCAGAAAAAATCAGAAGGTTTGCGCGATGCGTGGGTTCTTTCACTCGCCCAAAGCAAAGATTCGTCCATTTGGATAGGCACAAAACGCGGGCTGAATGTGCTCGACAATAAAACCGGAAAACTTTTATACATAGATTTAAAATGTTCTAAACTAAAAATAAACGAAGCTATTTATGGCTTGTATGCCACAAGCAGCGGCGATATGCTAGTAAATACGCCACCTTATTTTCATGTTGTAAATGCTAAAACATTCAAAATTCAAACATTTTACACCAAACAACCCAAAGATGATGCAATAAACGACCAAAATATTCCTATTGTAGAAGGCAAAAAAGGCGAATATTGGATAGCAAGCACACAGGGGTTGAGCTGTTTTAACTTCAAAACCGGAAAAATTGTAAATTATACCACAAAAGAGGGTTTGTTGAGCAACAATATAACTGCTCTTTGGGTCGATTCAAAAAAAAATATATGGATAGGAACACAAAATGGGTTCAACAAACTTTGGGCAAGCAATAAAAAGGTCGATTCATATCTTGAGGGAATATTTATTAGGTCGATAACACAAAACAAACAAGGTATTTTTTATGTAGGCACTAATGGAAATGGTCTATTCAAGTTTAAAGAATCTGGCGAATTTTTAAATTTCAAACATACCAACCAAGCTTGGAGTATGAGCCACGATGTAGTATTGGCATTGTGCATAGATTATTCTGATAATCTGTGGCTTGGCACTTTGCAAGCAATTGATAAGTTAGATTTAAAACCCAAAAAATTTCGGCTTTATCGCAAATCGGAAGAAACAAACTCAGTTGATTTGGTGGATAATTTAATTGCTTCGGTTTACAAAGAATCGGAAGAAAAAATATGGATAGGTACATGGGGAAAAGGCTTGAATTGCTACAATCGTACTACAAACAAGGTTTTGCATTACTCAACAAATTTAGCAGGTAAAAATCGCATCACAAACGATTTTGTTCATGTAATTTTTCCTTATTCAGAAAACGAACTTTGGATAGGAACTCGCAACGGAATAGAAATTCTGGACAAGCAAAAAGGAAAATTTGTGCATTTTAATCAATTCTATACGCATAAAAACTTGCCAAATATGCAAAATATGCGCATAAATCGAATTGTGCGCGACAGTAATAAAAATTTATGGATTGCTTCGCATCAAGGAGTTTTTGTGTTGGATTTAGAAAAAAATACATTTATTCAATACAGCGAAAATACAAAAAATAAAATAGCTAATAACCAAGTTTACAATATAATAGAAGACTCTGAAGGGCTAATATGGGTAGCAACAGCCAAAGGATTGAATAAAATAGAGCCTCAAACGCAAAAAATAGAAACTTTTACCCACGACCCCGAAAATGAAAATAGCTTGTGCGACAATTATGTGGTTGCGCTTTGCGAAGATTCAGAGAAAAATATTTGGATTGGTACGCAAAACGGAATAAATAAATACAATAAAAAAGAAAACAGGTTTTATTTTTTTGAACAAGAAAGTGGAATTACTAGTAAAAATATATATGAAATAATACTCGATAAGGCTTCTAATTTATGGATTGCTAGTGGCAATGGGTTAATGGTTTATAATCACAAAACTAAAAAATTCAAAGCGTTTGAATTTTCCGACGGACTACAAAGTCCTGAATTTAATTTGAATGCCAAATTTTATGCGCCCAACGGCGAGCTTTTTTTGGGAGGAATAAATGGACTTAATTCATTTTTTCCTGACTCTATTTATAAAAATAAATTTAAGCCAAAGCTTGTATTTAAAGAACTTGAAGTAAAAACAGAATCCAATACACGCACAATAAATATTACCAACCATAGCGAAATTGTTTTGGATTGGAAAGACATTGAATTTACCATCGAATTTGCAGCCTTAGAATATACCAATCCCGCCAAAAATAAGTATGCTTACCAAATGAAAGGCATTAGCGACAATTGGTTGGGATTAGAAAACAGGCATTTTGTGCCTTTTTCAAAACTGCAAGCCGGCGAATACGTATTTAGCGTGCGAGGAACCAACAACGACGGCGTTTGGAGCGACGAAGCTATTTCGGTTAAAATTAAAATATTACCGCCGTGGTGGAAAAGTAATTTGGCATATATTTCGTACTTTATTTTTAGTATTTTGGCTATTTATTTGCTCATTATAGGTCGCGAAAAGCAGCTAAAACACGAGCGAGACGTATTGGAAATGAAAGTAGCCGAGCGCACCGAAGAAATTAATGCACAAAAAGAAGAAATAGAACTAAAAAACAGCAACATTACAGCAAGTATTAATTATGCTAGTCGCATTCAGCGTGCAGTATTGCCTCAATATGAGCACTTTTGCAAACATGTACCCAACAACATACTTTTTTTTAGACCAAGGGATATTGTAAGCGGCGACTTTTTTTGGTACTCGCAAGTAGAAGCTGAAATAGAAAATGGAGAAAGGGCAAAATTGGACATTATTATTGCTGCCGATAGCACAGGGCACGGAGTTCCCGGGGCATTTGTTACTGTTATAGCCAATAATATTCTCGATGATATTGTAAATAAACAAAAAATTTACAAACCTCATGAAATTTTATACAAATTAGACGAAGCAATTACCAAAATATTTAAACAGGAACAAGACAGCCTAAGCGTAAATGATGGAATGGATATTTGCATTATTTCGCTTCACAAAGAGCAAAATAAATTGATGTTTGCAGGTGCTAAAAATCCTCTTTGCTTTATTCGCAACGGCGAAGCTGAAATAATAAAAGGCTCGCGTAGCGCAATAGGTGGATATTTTGGAAAACGCAAAGTTTTTGAATCGTATGAGATTGACATTCAACAAGGTGATGCGTTTTATATTTACTCCGACGGGTTTCAAGACCAATTTGGCGGCGAGTACAAAAATAAATTTCTAGCTCGCAATTTTAGAAATTTATTGCAAAAAATTCATGCCGAAAACCCTAAAAATCAAGTTGAAATACTACAAACCACATTTGACGAATGGAAAGGCAAAAATTCGCAAACCGACGATATTATTATACTTGGTTTGTTTTTTTAAAGTAAACATAGCTTTTAATTTTAGGAAAGTAAAAAGCTATGTTTGTATTGGTTTATTTATTGAAAAATATTTGTAATCCTGCTTTATAGCCTTTTACTTCGCCACTTTCTGAATAAAGTTCATAGGCAAGCATTACCGAGTTTACTTTTTTATACATTTTGGCTTTGTTGGCATCAAAATACCACTCTTCTTCAAACAAAACTTTGCCTATTTTTGCGCGTTTGTTTTCTTTCTCAAAAGCTTTTACTTGCTCTATGCTCAAAGCCACATCGCTCATATATTCATAGGCTTTTAATTTGTCGGAATAAATAAGATTGAAAAAAACATCGGCAAATGCTTTTATATCAACATCTTTCAAGCATTCCTCCGACCATTCGTCGTTTTTGTCGGCGTTTTTGATAACCACCGGATACGTTATTTTGGGCGCAATAGCAGCCACTTCGCCTTCCGCAAAAAGCTCTTCCGAGTAGTTTACTTTTTCTATCTTAGCTTCTTCTTTTACTTCCGAAGAGTTCTCTTCTTTACTTGCTTCCTTGTCGCCACTACAAGCAGCAAAAGCAAGCAACAAAACAAAAATTAAATAGTTTTTTTTCATAAAAATGTTATAAATTAATAGTAAATAATGAGTATGTTTTTTGCATTAATATACAGTATTTTATAAAAAATATACATGTTTTATTTCTATTCTTTCGTTCTAATTAATTGGAGTCTGTTCACTAAGTTGTTTTTTTTTACAAAAATAAAATATAACTAACTGATTATGAACTTTGCTAAAGTTAACTAAATACACACTAAATAGTATGAAGTAATTTTAACCTGTTAATTATCAATTACTTAAACTGCTATTGATTTATATGTATCAACTAAATTTCTTAAATTATTAAATCCAGTAATATTCAAAGTATGAATTAAAATTTCTGGCAACTTAATTTTTCTACTATTACAAAACAATAATAACCATAATAGACAATGATAACCCGTTTTTATTTTAAATTCCGAATAAGGAATATTTTCAGCACTTGCGTATTTATAATGTTCTTCTGATAAATCATGGTCAAATGAGATTATTTTTGGCATTTTGTTATTAGAAATATAATCAATAAATTCGGTGTAATTTTTCACTAAAATCCAATCTTCGTGCCAATAAATATCGTTATTATAATATTTTAATACATCATTTGGCTTTCGTTCATCGTCTAAAAATAATTTCATATTAAAAATCTTTTAAAAATTACACTAAATTTATAGAACTTATTTAAGCTATTTTGTTCTCACACAAAATTTATCGAATGAATTTTATATAATGTTTGAAAGAAAACACTATATAAATCTGTTGTTAATTATTTTAAATTTATGCTCTGATTTATTTTCGGCTTTTTTCAATAAATCTACAAAATCAGCAAAATTGCGACCTACCTTGCTATTTCCCTCAATTACAAATATTTCCTTAGATTTATCTTTTTTTATTATAGAAACTAAATAAGTACTATTTCCGTAGGTATTGCTCGACAAAAACATTGATTTCATGTGGTTTTTAATTTTTACAGAAGCGATGTCTGCAAAATTTATAACATCTTCGTAACCTCCAATTACTTTTTTTAATCCGCTGATAGTTATGGTTATATCTCCTATCGCTACAATATTTTTTTTAACATATCTTGAATACAAATAGATTGAAATTATAATAGAAACAAAAAGTACTAAGGTAAAAATAGTAATCATCATTTTATTAACACCAAAATATTCAGCTAAAGAACCCCAAAGAGATGCACTGGGTAATAGCAAAGTAGCAATATAAAGGGCAATATTCACCTTACCCATGTTCTGTAAAGACGTTCCTTTTGACTTTAGTATATTATAATTATTCATAAATAGAAAACTTAAAAGTATTAAAAAAATGATGGTAAAATAAACTGGCTATTTTTCTAATATTTAAAATTCATCTTTCCCGTTTTTTAGATAAAAAATCTCTAAATTCAAACAGTCGTGTATTCTTAAAATATTCCCAAACATTCGCATCAAAAGTAATAGCTTTTTTGCACAAAAGCAAGCAAATAGAGAATAAATCTTTTTGTTATTTTGTTTGATTTATTATCGAGCAATCTTATCAATTTTTATATGCTTAAACAACCCAACAAACTATTTTTTTTTAAGTTACTTATTTTTCACAAAATCAAAGTTTTAAACAAATTACAACTAATTTTGGACAAAAAAGCTTGAAAACAAAAATAATTGTTATTTTAGCGACTCAATAAACTTTAAAATAATTTGAAAAAAGATGAGCAAATTAGCAAAAACATTTAAAGAATTTCCTAAAACTTTTTGGATTTCTAATACCATGGAACTTTTCGAGCGTTGGGCGTGGTACGGTTTGTTTATGGTGTTGGCACTTTATCTAACCAAATCGACCGACGAGGGAGCTTTGGGCTTTTCGCAAGAGCAGAAAGGAAGTATTATGGGAACTGTGGCTGCTATTTTGTACCTTTTGCCCATAGTAACTGGCTCACTTGCAGATAAATTTGGATACAAACGCACGCTCATATTGGCTTATTTTATTTTGGCAACCGGATACTACATGATGGGCACTTTTACGGGTTACGGTGCAGTTTATTTTGCTTTTTTGTATGTAGGCATAGGCGCGTCGTTATTTAAACCGGTAATTTCGGCAACCATTACCAAAACCACCAACGAGGGCAATTCGTCCATCGGCTTTGGCATTTTTTATATGATGGTTAATATCGGAGCCTTTTTGGGTCCTTTGTTTTCGTCGAAGCTGCGCGATGCTTACGGCTGGAAAATTGTATTTATTATGTCCTCGGCAGCTATTATTGTCAATTTGTTGTTGCTTTTAGTTTTTTACAAAGAACCCGAACGCCAAAAAACAACCGAAAGCATTACTCAATCTATTACTTCTGCCTTCAAAAATATTTATATAGCCCTAAAAGATTTCAAACTCACTCTTTTTCTAATTATTATGATTGGTTTTTGGACTATCTTGAATCAATTGTATTACACTTTGCCCAATTTTATCGACCAATGGGTTGATACTCAAAGCTTGCGCAACAGCATCGCTTCCGTTTCCCCTGTCTTTGCCGACAAAATAGGCAACAACGAAGGCGGAATAAATCCCGAAATGTTGTTGAATTTAGATGCAGCCTTTATTATTCTATTTCAGATACTTATCTCTAGTTTTGTGATGCGTTACAAAGCCATAAACGCAATTCTTGGCGGCACCATTGTTATAGGAATAGGACTTTGCATCACTATGGCTACCGGAAATCCGCTGTTTATTATTTTGGGGTTGTTCATTTTTTCGATAGGCGAAATGTCGGCATCGCCCAAATTTACAGAGTATATTGGGCGAATAGCACCGCGCGAAAAAACAGCACTTTACATGGGCACCTCATTTTTGCCGCTTGCGGCAGGCAATAAATTAGCAGGTTTTTTCTCTGGCACGGTTTACCAAAACTTATCGGACAAAACCGAACTTTTAAAACTTGAAATGGAAAAGCGAAGCATCGAGATGCCACTAATTTCGGAAAGTTTCACACAAAACGATTATTATCGCACTGCCGCCGAAAAACTACAACTCTCTATGCCAGAGCTTAATGCTTATTTGTGGCAAACCTACCAGCCTTACAAAATTTGGTATATTTTTGCCGGAATTACAGCCGTTTCGGTAGTTGCTCTTTTTCTTTACAATAAATTTATTTTGGAAAAAAATGTACCTGCGAATTAATTTTTAGGAGGCTAAAAACAGATGGTTTAACAAAAATGAATTAGGAAATTAAATTTAGCAATTTTAATAATAGAATCATAAAATTTCAATGAAAAAGATATTTTTAGCGGTATTTTTATCCATTTTTAGCATAACTGGTTTTTCGCAAAAACTTTCGGAAAATGCAAGCATAAGTCTAATTACGATTGCTCCTGGCAACGATTTGTATTCGGTGTTTGGGCACACGGCTATTCGTGTGCAAGATTCTGTTTTACAGATAGATAAAGCCTACAATTATGGGACTTTCGATTTCGACGACCCTAATTTTTACGTCAAATTTGTAAAAGGTGATTTGAATTACATGATTTCCGATGGAAATTTTCAGTATTTTTTGCAATATTATATTTCCGAAAATAGGTCGGTAACTGAGCAAAAGCTGAACCTTTCGCAATTACAGAAACAACAATTGTTCGATTTTTTGGAATGGAATTTATTACCCGAAAACAAATTTTACCTATACGATTTCTTTTTCCGAAATTGTGCAACAGTAGTGCGCGATGTATTTGAAAAACAATTAAGTGGCAGCATTTCTTTTCGTGCCGAAGATAAAAATTACACATTCCGAAACATGTTGCACCAATATTTGGGCGAAGATAAAGAGTGGAATAAACTGGGCATCGACCTTATTTTGGGCGCACGTGCCGACAAAATAGCCACGCCGCGCGAGTATATGTTTTTGCCAGATTATTTAATGTATGCAACCCAAACCGCCCGTTTGAAAACAGATTCAGCTACTTTTGATTTTGCTCAAAAATCGGAAACCCTTTTTCAATCTCAAAAACAAGAAATAAGTTCGCAATTGCCTAAGCCAGTTACTGTATTTTGGTTGTTTTTTGCTGGTTATGTGCTGGTTACGATTTGGGGATTTGTTAAAAAGAAACGTTTGTACGGATTTGATTTTGTCTGGCTGTTGGGTGCAGGAATTGGTGGATTTATTCTATTTTTTGCGTGGTTTTTTACCAATCATACCATTACCGTAAATAATTACAATCTTATTTGGTTGTTAGTTACGCACTTTGTTTTTGCTTTTTTCTTGTTCGGGAAAAAGAAATCAGGTTTTTATAAAGGCTATTTGCTGATTAATGGAAGCTTGAATGTGTTATTGTTGCTTCTGTGGTTTGTAATTCCGCAAGAACTAAATAGTTGGATAATTCCACTGGTTTTAACTTTTGCTCAGCGTTTTTTCTATTTGTATTTTTTCGATAAAATTAAGCTCTAATAATTATCTTAAAAATAAATAAATGTTGTACCTTTGAACTGAATTTTAAATTCCAAAAAAATGAGAGACTTTAATACATCGGGTCCCAACATTCCCGAACAACATTATACCATAGAACGAACCAATT
>JFJP01039242.1_pt1 | contig 14048 bp, 14 predicted proteins | sample 431651 | NCBI WGS metagenome assembly JFJP01 (sample SAMN02602958, study PRJNA72255) | Microbial mat metagenome, whole genome shotgun sequencing project. | biome: fresh water; feature: sink hole; material: water; isolation source: purple microbial (photo- and chemosynthetic) mats found in... | reverse complement strand
TTAATTCAGGGAAATCTTTTTCCTGAAGTTGTTTAAGCTTTATTTTATCTGGTGTATCGGCTTTTTTATCAATAAACACCCAATTTTTAATAAGCATTTTGGAATTAATAATTTGGTTGTTTAATTCAACCAGATTTTTTTCCGAAGGCAAATAAATATTACTAATTTCTTTATTCCGTCGTGCGTTCCTATTGGTATTAAAAATAGTAATAATAACATTGATGACTATTGCTACCAGCAGTATACCAAATGTAATAGACAGTTTTCGGGTTATGGTAAATTTCATATCTTTTTTTAATTGATTAATTTTCAATATTTAACAACAGCCATATTCTCCAGATTGGAATGAACTTTCAATCCAAGACTTGAAGCATTGGATAATTTAAGTTCAAATTTTAATTTATCTTCGATGATTACAAAATTAATTGCAGCCCCTTTTTCTATAGACGCCTTATTCTCGGCCACCAAAAGGGTGCTATTCCCAGAAAGTTTTGATAACATTCCCGGAATATCCTTTGTTTTACCATAAGCACAAAAAAGGATATGACACTTACTGATTTCTTCAACAGTATTAAATCTTACAACTTTAATAGGTTGAGCGCCAACCATTTTAGAAGAGGTGTAATTTTTCAACTCATTAAAAATTTCGGCTGACCCAATTACTCCAATCGTAAAATCACCAGACTTATACTCTGATGGCCACTCTATTAACCTTGTAAAATTATAAATAAAAACTGATTGAGCTGCAGGAATAGAGGATTGCGCATCTAACTTAAAAAAGTTAAAACTAGCAGCCAAAATTGCTAAAATTAAAAATCGCTTCATAAACATTAGGTTTTTTTGCACGTATTTACGTCGATTTAAATGTTAGGTTACGTAATTGAATCATTTATTAACCCATTACAATATTTGAGATCGTATACATTAGATCATTGTAAAATAAAGTTATATTTTTTTTTTATATCTCGCACGCTCAATCACCAAAAATAGTGACTGGATATATAATTTTTGTTAGATAAAGTCCATGAGCTGGTGCAGACATTCCAGCTTCATTTCTTGATTTACTTTCAATTATCTTCTCAAAATTTTCCAACGACAATTTCCCCTTTCCTATATCAATCAACGTTCCTACAATTGCACGAACCATATTTCTAAGAAACCTATCGGCTGTAATTGTAAATATTAACAAATTATCATTTCTCGACCACTTTGCTTCTACAATATTACAATTATTCGTTTTAACATCCGTATGTAATTTACTAAAACTTGTAAAGTCATTAAAATGTTTAAGACTTGATGCAGCTTTATTCATTAAATCAATATCAAGAGAATTAGCAAATACATATGCATACTCGGTTAAGAAAGGGTTTTTCTCCTGAGCAATACGATATTCATACGTACGCGAAATGGCGTCAAAACGCGCATGGGCTCCCGGGTTTACTTTACGAATATTGTAAACGGATATATCAATGGGCAATAAACAATTCATTTTATAAATAAAGTCTTCTTTTGTGGTAAGAATGTCATCTTTACAATCAAAATGGGCCGCAAACTGAGTAGCATGAACCCCTGTATCAGTTCTGCCGGCTCCAGTAGTTTCAATTTTTTGGCGTAACAGAATACTTAGTTTTTGGTCTACTACCTCTTGTATAGTAATGGAATTGGGTTGGATTTGCCAACCATGGTAATTCGTACCTTTGTACCTTAAAAAAATAAAATATCGTGTCATTGTACAAATTTAAAGATAATTATCCTCAAATTGCTTTAACTAGCAATTCAAAATGCCTTAATCATTGGAAGCCTTTGATTTTGGTTTAATTTAGTTCCAAATTAAGTCATACTTAGAATGCCTTCTAAAAAGATAGATTATTTTTTTATCCGCCTTGAAAACAATTTAATAAGTAAACAATTACACAGAGTATATTTGAACGAATGGTTTAACTTTTTTTAACAACGATTTAGAGCTAATTTAAATTATTTTCGTGCTGTCTAAAATTTGATTATTTTTTATTAAAAAATAACTGTAAATTATTCTATATGAGCGAAGCAGTGAATATTCGGGAATTAAACGAACGTATTCAAAAAGAAAGTTCTTTTGTAGATCTCATTCAAATTGAGATGGGAAAAGTAATTGTGGGCCAAAAACAACTAATTGAAAGCTTGCTGATCGGACTATTATCAGATGGCCATATTTTGTTAGAAGGAGTTCCTGGCTTGGCAAAAACGCTTGCCATTAAAACGCTTGCCGATACAATTGATGCAAAATTTAGCCGGATTCAGTTTACACCTGACCTTTTGCCTGCCGATTTAATTGGTACAATGGTTTATAGCCAAAAGGAAGAGAATTTTCTAGTTAAAAAGGGACCCATTTTTGCAAATTTTATTTTAGCTGATGAAATAAACCGGTCTCCTGCAAAAGTGCAAAGCGCCCTTTTGGAAGCCATGCAGGAAAAACAAGTCACAATTGGCACTAATACATTTGAGTTAGGAAAACCTTTTTTAGTTTTAGCAACGCAGAACCCAATTGAACAAGAGGGTACTTATCCGTTGCCAGAAGCACAGGTAGACAGGTTTATGCTTAAAGTAGTAATTGATTATCCTAAGAAAGAAGAAGAGCGGGGAATTATTCGACAAAACCTTGCTAAATCATTTCCTACGGCATCCAAAATTCTTAGAACTGAGGATATTTTAAAAGCCAGGGATGTAGTGAAAGATGTTTATATGGACGAAAAAATTGAAAAATATATTCTCGATATAATCTTTGCAACCCGATACCCTCAAGATTATAACCTTTCGAAATTCCAAAATCTGATTCACTACGGAGGGTCACCCAGAGCAAGTATTAGCTTGGCGATGGCATCAAAAGCTTATGCTTTTATTAAAAGGAGAGGATATGTTATCCCCGAAGATGTTCGTGCTGTATGTTACGAAGTGTTAAGACACCGCATTGGACTTACTTATGAAGCTGAAGCAGAAAACATAACAACGGAAAATATTATTACAGAAATATTGAATACAGTTGAAGTTCCTTAAACGTGAATGAATGATAAGCAGGTTTTTATTTTTTCTATTGTTTTCCTTATTAACGTTTCAAGCTAAATCTCAGCACCTAATAGGCTTAAGTCGCGAAAAAGTTATTGAAACGTTAAAAGAATCGAATTTTGTAATAGACAATACCAGTAAAAACACCACGTATAATTATTTAAAATATGTGGATCGAAACGAAGAAAAAACCTTATTGGTGTTTTTTACAAAGGAGGATTTCTGTTCCTCTACAAAACTAATGTGCGATTATTCGTCAATTAAGGAAACAATAGCAAAATATAACAAAATCTACAAAAAGAAGTCTTCATCGGTTTGGAACTATCAAAAAGATGGCAAAACCTTTAAAGTAGAGTTAAGAAAAGAAGAATGGTTTTACAGCGTTATTATCACACCTAAATTGAAATAGTTGTGGAAGCATCAGAACTTATTAAGAAGGTACGAAAGATAGAAATAAAAACGAAAGGACTATCGTCGAATATATTTGCAGGCCAATACCACAGTGCATTTAAAGGAAGAGGTATGGCTTTTAGCGAAGTTAGGGAATACCAATATGGCGACGATATCCGCAACATCGACTGGAATGTTACCGCCAGGTTTAACCATCCTTTTATAAAAGTATTTGAAGAAGAAAGAGAACTAACCGTAATGTTGGTTATTGATGTTAGTGGGTCGCGGAATTTTGGGACACAAATGCGAACAAAACGAGACCTTATTACTGAAATTTCTGCAGTATTATCTTTTTCAGCGATTCAAAATAACGATAAGATAGGGGTTATTCTCTTCAGTAATAAAATTGAAAAATTTATTCCTCCTAAAAAAGGACGTACCCACATATTAAGGATTATTCGCGAATTACTCGAATTTGAGCCTCAGGAACAAACCACTAATGTATCGGAAGCCCTTCGATACCTGACAAATGTTATTAAGAAAAAAAGTATCGCGTTTCTGATATCTGATTTTATGGCTCCAAATTTTGAAGATGCTATTAAAATTGCTAACCGGAAACACGATTTAATTGCATTGCAGGTTTTCGACCCTCGTGAAACTTCTCTTCCATCTGTTGGACTATTAAAGCTGCAGGATGCCGAAACCGGCAAAATTAAATGGATTGACTCTTCCGATAAATCAACCCGCGATAGCTATCAGAAATGGTGGAATAACCGGCAACAGCAACTTCTTACGTTGTTTCGGAAATGTGGGGTAGATAATGCTCAGATTCGCACAAACGATGATTATATCAAACCTTTAATAAACATCTTTAAAAAACGGTAATCCTATGCTCAAAGGTAACTGTATAAATCGATTTGCGATAATAAGTTTTATTATCCTTTGTGTAACAGATATTCCTGTTTCTGCACAAAAAATCAAACTTAATACATTTTTAGATACAACTTCGATTCTAATTGGAGATCAATTGCATTATACTATAGAAATTGAACAACCTAAAAAAATATCTGTTTCTTTTCCTTCCATAAAGGACTCGCTTACCTCCAAAATCGAAATTGTTAAATCTGAACCGACTGATACTCTTGTAAGAGGAGATAACTGGCTCATTCGAAAAAAATACCTCATCACATCCTTCGACAGTGGTTCATACACTATTCCTGCTTTCAAATTTGCATTTAAGTTCGAAAATGTAAACGACACTATTTCTTCTTCGCAATTAGTTTTAAAAGTCAATACACTTCCGGTTGATACTGCAAAAGAGATTATTGATATTAAACCTACCATGAATACCCCCTTTTCGTTTAGTGAAATAAAATGGGAACTTCTCACAGGCTTTGTTATTCTGTTAATAATTGGTCTAGCAATTTGGATTTTCATGAGGTTCCGTAAAAACAAACCGTTGTTTTCCCCCAAAAAACCTCAGGAACCGCCTCATATTACTGCGCTGCGCGAACTAGATTTGCTTCGTTCAGAAAAACTCTGGCAAGGAAACCAGATAAAGTTATACCATACACGCATAACTGATATTTTAAGACAATACATCACCGGACGCTATGGTATTTATGCCATGGAATTGACATCGGATGAGATTTTGCATGCGTTATCGAGCGAATTGAATACGGATATGGAATTGAAAATGTCATTTTCAAAATTACTCTCTCTTGCTGATTTGGTGAAATTTGCAAAGGCCGAACCTTTGCCCGACGAGAACGAGATCTCTCTTTTAAGCGCGTATACCTTTGTTAATAGAACTAAAATTGAACTTTCTAACACAAATACTGATAATAACAAAGAACTTAATAATCAGGAATAGAACAATAAACTTATGTGGAAAATAAGCTTTGCAAATCCGTATTTATTTTTGCTGCTAATTCCAGTCGCAGCTTTACTTATTTGGTATCTACTCCGAAATAGCAAGTTACATCCTACCCTAAGGGTGGCAGCCCTGGAACCTATACGTAATCATCATTCCTGGAAAATTCAATTAAGGCATCTGGTTTATTTTCTCCGATTAGCTGCTTTGGCTATTATAGTCATTATCCTTGCCCGGCCCCAATCGAAAAATAACCAGCGAAATGTAAATACCGAAGGAATTGATATTGTAATGGCAATGGATATTTCGAGTAGTATGCTGGCAAAAGATTTTACCCCCGATAGGCTGGATGCATCGAAGGAAGTAGCTTCTCAATTTATTTCGGGCCGTCCAGGCGACCGTATCGGACTCGTAATTTTTAGCGGCGAAAGTTTTACACAGTGTCCACTTACAACTGACCATGCTGTTCTTATAAATTTATTTAAGGACATAAAATGCGGGATGATTGAAGACGGAACAGCCATTGGAATGGGACTTGCTACAGCAGTAACCCGATTAAAAGATAGCCAGGCGAAGAGTAAGGTTATAATTTTATTAACTGATGGCGTTAATAATACAGGATCAGTTGCTCCGATTACAGCTTCGGAAATTGCAAAAACATTTGGCATTAGAGTATATACTATTGGAGTTGGCACAATGGGAAAAGCCCTTGCCCCAATTCAAACAAATTTCGGTGTTGTGTTCGATTATGTTCCGGTTGAGATAGACGAAGCCATTCTGAAACAAATTGCCAATGCAACCGGTGGCAAATATTTCAGGGCTACCGATAACGAAAAGCTTAAATCTATTTATGCCGAGATCGATAAACTTGAAAAATCAATCATAGAAGTTACCGATTTCACCAAACGTTTTGACGAATACTTCGCATTGGCTATTGTCGCAGGTATATTATTATTAATTGAAGCGCTAGCGCGTTTAACAATTTTCAAAACTATTCCTTAAAAGTATGGAAACCGGAATTTTTCATTTTGTTCGCCCCTATATTTTATTTGGATTTGCTATCATTCCAGTGCTTGTACTATTGTTCATATTGAGCTTGCGTAGGAAGAAAAAATTACTTTCCCTGTATGGGGAACAAAAGCTGGTAAGCGATTTAATGCCTAACCTATCCCAATCCAGGCAAATATGGAAATTTTGCCTTACTATGCTTGCTTTTGTTTTTTTTATATTTGCTATTGCCGGCCCTCAAATTGGAATTAAGCTTCAGGAATCGAAGCGAAAAGGAGCAGAAATTATTATAGCCCTGGATGTTTCGAACAGTATGTTGGCCGAAGATATTGCTCCTAGCAGACTTGAACGGTCAAAACAAGCTATTTCGCGACTGGTTGATAAATTGCAGTCTGACAGAATTGGCCTTGTCGTTTTTGCCGGTGAAGCCTATACACAATTGCCTATTACTTCCGATTACGTTTCAGCTAAAATGTTCCTTTCAACTATAAGTCCTGCGCTTGTGCCTATTCAGGGCACAGCTATCGGAGAAGCTATTAATTTATCCAGCCGTTCGTTTTCAGAGAGTACCGACTGCGATAAAACCATTGTTGTTATTTCGGATGGTGAAAACCATGAAGATAATGCGGTTGAAGCAGCAACGGTTGCTGCAAATAAAGGAATAACCATCAATGTGGTTGGAGTTGGTTCGCCCAATGGCGTTGCCATTCCTTTTTTTGAGGGCGGACAAAAAACATATTTGAAAGATAACCAGGGCAATGTAGTAATCACTAAAATGGATGACAAAATGTTAAGCGAAATAGCCACCGCCGGAAATGGTCAGTTTGTTGTTGCAGAAGGAGCTGATATGGGACTGGATGTTATCTTGAAACAGATATCGGGAATGAAAAAAACCGATTATAAAGCAAAAATATATACTGACTACGAAGATCAATATCAATGGCCTTTAGGACTGGCTTTTTTGTTACTTGTATTAGAATTTGTAATACTAGAGAAAAAAAATATCTGGTTTAAACGTATTAAATTATTCCCTTCAAAATCGTAAACTATGCAGAAGAAGTTAATATTTATAGTATGTTTAATAAGCTTTGTTGCAACAGTATATTCTCAGCAGGAACGAAAATTTGTCCGTCAGGGCAATAAAGAATATAACAAGCAAAAGTATACCGAGGCAGAAGAACAATACCGAAAAGCGTTGGAAAAGAAGCCCCAATCGGTAGAAGCTAATTATAACGTAGGAAATGTACTTTATAAGCAAAACAAATATCTTGATGCCGCCAGTAAATACAGTTCTCTGGCCAACAGTACCCAAGACGAAAAAGAAAAAGCATTTATCTATCATAATTTAGGAAACTCCTACATTAAAGCCAATAAATTGGATGAGGGGATTAAAGCTTATAAAGAATCGTTAAAGCTAAATCCTGCGGATAAAGAAACTAAATTCAATTTGGCATATGCTCAGCGTATGTTAATGCAACAGCAACAACAGCAAAAAGATCAAAAGGATAATAAAGACAAGAATAAAGATGACAAACAAAAACAAGAACAGCAAAAAGAACAGAAACAGGATAAGAAAGACGATAAACAAAAACAGGAACAACAAAACAAAAATATCTCGCAGGAAGATGCTAATCGAATATTAGAAGCTATGCAAAATGAAGAAAAAGAGTTACAAAAAAAACTAAAGGCACAGAAAGTTCAGCAAGAAAAAGGGAAAACCCTAAAGAATTGGTAATTTTAAATTTTCAAAACTGAAAAAGCTTATGTTATTCGATTTATATAATAAGAGTATGTTAAAATTTAGGAAGACTTTTATTAAGGGCTTAATGCTTTTGCTTTTAATTACCTTCTGCCCGGTAACATTTAGCCAGAATATTGTTGCTACTATGGATGCTCCAACCAGAGTGTCCATCGACGAACAATTTCAATTAAATATTACCATAAATGCCAAACCAAATGCATTTACACCTCCCAATCTAACAGACTTTACTATTATACTTGGACCAAGCGTTTCGACAGGGGGATTTACTGAAATTATTAACGGTAAAATGTCTCAATCGTACGAAACAACCTATTCTTATGTTTTACAGCCAAAAAAAAGCGGTAAAGTCACCATTTCCCCTACAACCCTAATTGTAAACGGTAAAAAAATTACTTCTAATAGTTTAGATATTGATATTATTGGCACCAATAATCAGGGGAATTCTCAATCCTCTTCTAATGAACAAGTCGACGAAAATGGAGACATATTTATTCGGGTTTTAGTAGATAAAAACTCGGTTTATCAGGGAGAGTTTATTACAGCATCTGTAAAATTATATTCACGACTCGATATTTCGAACATTGCACCTCGTCATAACTTCTCATCTTCAAATGGTTTCTTTAAGCAAGATATTACAACCCCTCCTCTTCGTGAATTAAAAAATGAGATGATTAATGGAAAAAAATATGGAACAGGAGTTTTGCAAAAAGTTATTTTAATCCCCCAAAACACTGGTCAACTAACCATTGCTCCTTACGAAATAATTTGCATTGTTGATGTGCCTGTGCAGGGGTTTTTCTTCTCCACCGAGCAAAAGCAAATTACACTAAAAAGCAAACCTGTAAAAATTAACGTCAAACCTTTGCCAAACCGTCCGGCATCTTTTACCGGAGCCGTGGGGAAATTTAATTTTACCGCCTCCTACGATAAAACTAAGGTAAAACAAAACGATCCGGTAATTCTTAAAATATCTGTTAGTGGTGCCGGAAACCTGAAATTAATTGAGGCCCCAAAAATTGATTTTCCCGAAGGTATTGAAACCAGCGAGCCTTCAATCGTCAATAAAACAAGCGATAAAGATGGGGGTATTTCGGGAACAAAACAGTTCGAATATTTACTAATTCCAAGGGCTCCCGGTAAGTTAACGCTTCCTTCCATTGAATTTGCCTATTTTGACCCTATTGCAGGACAATATAAAACCATATCATCGCCCTCTGCATTTCTAGAAGTGGAGCCAGGTTCCTCATCACCAGCAGTTTCTTCTTCAGGAGTTGCTAAAGAAGATCTGAAATTTCTTGGAAAAGATATTCAATACATCAAACTTGAGGATGTTGATCTGAGAAAATCGGGAACAGCATTATTTGGAAGTTTATTCTTTTACCTACTGTATATAATTCCATTCATTCTTTTTGTCTCCATATTAATAGTACGTCGAAATTACATTAAACAAAATGCCAATGTTCTTCTTGCCAAAAACCGAAAAGCACAAAAATATGCCGTAAAGCGGTTGAAGAAAGCTAAAGAATACCTTATCAAAAAGCAGAAAAACTATTTCTATGACGAAGTTTTAAAGGCATTATGGGGATATCTGAGCGATAAACTTGGCATTCCGGTTTCTTCATTATCGAGGGATAATGCTAAAGAACAACTTAAACAAACAGGCGTTGATGATGATACGTTAAATATATTAATGCAATTGCTCGACACCTGCGAATTTGCCCAATATGCTCCTTCTACTTCCGATGATACTATGGAAGATGATTACGCTGAAGCTAAAACAATTATCACGCAAATGCAGGAAAAAATTCGTTAAACTATACTTTTATTATGAAACGAATAAGTTTAATACTGTTACTTCTTTTACTCCAAATTCAGGTTTTTTTTGCTTTTGATTCAAAAAGCATCCTGAATAGTGGTAATGAACTTTATAAAAAAGGCCTTTATAGCCAATCGGCTTCAAAATACCAGCAATTGGTCGATTCGGGTTATATGTCATTTGGCCTCTATTATAACTTAGGAAATGCTTACTTTAAGGCAAAAGATAATAAAAGTGCCATACTCTATTACGAAAAAGCCAATTTAATAAAGCCTGGCGACGAAGAATTAGAATATAACCTTTCATTTGCCCGATCGAAAGTTGTGGACAAAATTGAAGCCATTCCCGACTTATTCTTTGTTGAGTGGACAAAGTCGTTTCGAAACCAATTCAGTGCAGATTCCTGGGCTCTATACAGTATCATTTCGTTTATTCTGGCTTTAATTGGATTTACTGCTTATTTTTTCTCAGGGCAACTAATAATTAAGAAAAGTAGTTTTTGGATTGCAGGTACACTATTAATTGTATCCATACTTTCGGTAACATTTGCTTCCGGAGCCTACTCGTCTCAGATAAAACAACGAACAGCCATAATATTTGTAAAAGCTGTTACTGTAAAAAGCAGCCCTGCCGACAGCGGCACTAATCTCTTTGTTTTACATGAGGGAACAAAAGTAAAGATTATAGATAAAGTAGAGAATTGGCATAAAATAAAAATCCCTGACGGAAATCAGGGATGGGTAAAAGAAAGCGATTTAGCTAAAATATGAGATTAATGAAAGCCGGCATACTTGAGTAGTTCAATTTTAGGATTAAGGCACATAACCGGTATTTTATAAGAGTTTGCAATTATCTTTTGCTCCTTAACTCCAAATAAAAATTTGGTAAATGTTAGATTCTTTTCAAGCTGTATTAGAATTAGATCAACATCGTTACTATGCGAAAATTCAATAATTTGTTCGCAATAACTCAATTTTTCATTCGCTGTGACAACTTCATAACTAATATTCTTGCTATCTAGCAAAACTTTGGCAAAATTTACCGTATTCGCAATGTTCTTCTTAAATATACGGTCTTTTGTTTGTGGCCGCATCAAGTATAATTTCGATTGGTAGAATTTACTTAAATAAGTTATATAGCTTAGTATTTGCTTATTTTCTATTCGATAATCAATCGGGTATAATATTTTTTCGAAAGTTGTTTTTTGGGGTGGCTGTTGAACGACAATAAATGGAATTTTTGAACCTGTGATTATTTTTATTGCCCTGCTACCTGTGAATCGCTGCATTCCCTTAACTCCATCAGTTTTCATTACAGCAAGTCCATATTCTGGATCACTGGCAACTTCGCTAATGGTATTAAAAATGGATCCTGTTTTAATAAGATAACCGGCCTTTACACCATGCTTATCCGAAACTTCCAACACAACCTTTTCCAATTTTTCTTTTGCAACAGACTCTTCACTTATTTTAGAAATAATATGTAGCAAAATGATGTTATATTGAGTAACCTTTGAAATTTCAATAGCATTTTGAAGGGCGTAATATGAATGTTCAGTGAAGTCCCAAGGTACAAGAATGTTTTTTATTGTAGTCTCCATATTCAAAGGTGTTGAAAATTAATTAAATCAAATTTATGATTTTATCTGTATTTATTAATGATTTAAATATATTTATGCCTCTTATACGATCATCTTACGTAAAGGTTCTAGTTCATGAAATTGACATTCGCAATGAAATTATTTAATGCTGTTTTATTTTTACCAAAAAAAATATTTCTGGTAATATTTTTTCTTTTATACCTGGGAATTTCTGCTCAACCTGTTTTAGCTGTTAGTAACGATATACAAAATAATACTTTTATATGGACTGACAATGCATTAACGACAGAAAAACTAAATCGGGTATTTATAATAAGTGGTTCTACCCAAAAAAACCAACTCCCCGATACTATTTTTGCTTTTCAGTTTAATCCATTGAAAAATGACACTATACAATTTTTAATCGATCAAAGAATTCACAATCCAGTCTATATTGAATTTGAATACAAAGATCTTAAAAAAAATAGCAACTCATTTATATTACTTCCAAATAGTACATATTCCATTACTGAAAAAGACGATAACTTAATTGTAAAACTTCGGCCTTTGGTATTTGATACATTAAATACAAGTGTTAAGATTTTATATTCGTTTTTATTTCGGCTGGTAATTGAGTTATTAATTGCCTTCCCCATAGCATTATTATTCAAATTACCGTCGCGGCTTTATTTTTTCGTGTTAGTTGCAAACATTATGAGCTTTCCGGTATTATATGTCTCGTTTATCCCATTGTTTCTGAAAGAGTTATTAACAATATTTTTAGAAGGGGTGTTTATATTTCTTATAGGTTGGAAGAGATTAAAATTAAGGAAAGCAATAATTATAAGCTTTTTACTCAATACGATTCGGTTTGGAATTGCAAAAGTAATTATGCTGATCGTCAAAATCCTTTAAGGAGTTAACAACCAGCATATCATTTCTTATAAATCTAGTTTGAAAAATATTTAAAGAAATAAACGGATTAATAAAAACAAACCACCGGAAACAATAATAGTAACGGGTAAAGTAATTAACCATGCAATTAAAATACTTTTTACTGTCTTCATCCGTAGGTTTTTTAATCCATTTGTTGCAACCATTGATCCTGCAACGCCTGATGAAAGCACATGGGTTGTACTGACCGGAAGGCCTAATAATGACGATACCCCAATGGTACTAGCTGCTACAAGTTCGGCAGATGCTCCCTGAGCATAAGATAAGTGCTCCTTACCAATCTTCTCTCCAATTGTAACAACAATTCTTTTCCAACCAACCATTGTGCCAATACCTAATGAAATCGATATAACAAATATTACCCACCATGGAGCATATTCTGTAAATGCTTTTGCTTTTTTTACTTCTTTTTCAATTAGTGCTTTATTTTCAGGAGCAATTTTTAGTTTGGGTTCGCCGGGCTGATGCGCAAATATCTTTGACATTTCTTTTGAAATGAAAATTAAGTCCTTTCTAATTTCAAACGGCTGATTGTTTTTTAATTCAGTAAAAGACTTGACATTTAACAATGATGCCTGAATATCGTCAACCTTTTCACCAATAATTATCAGGCTCGACTTATTCTCTGTATTCAATGCTTTATAATCAACAGCTGATATTCCAATTTCAATTTTATTTACATGCGAAAGTAACTCCTGGGGGTCTTTTGCATGATTTAATGCAAAATGGGCGGGAATAAGACCAATAAGGATAATCATCATGAGGCCTACTCCCTTTTGTCCATCATTAGAGCCATGCGCATAACTCACACTTGTACAAGTCAATACCAAGATAGAACGAATCCACAAAGGTGGAGCTTTCTTCTTTCCAGGTTCATTAAAAATAACTTTATTCTTAACATTCTTCTTTAAGAGCAGAACCAAAGCCATAGTCATACCAAATCCAAATACAGGCGATATTAATAAAGCAATGCCTACATCTTTCACTTTTGACCAATTTAGCGCTACAGCGGCTGTATCTGGTAATAAACCATAAGCTATACCAACCCCAAAAATCGAACCTAAAAGTGTGTGAGAACTGGAGCATGGTATTCCAAAATACCATGTTCCAACATTCCATAATATAGCTGTAAGTATTAACGAGAGTATCATCGAAACGCTATGAGAAATGCTTTGGTCAATTAAAATAGCCGTGGGAAGCAAATTAACAATTCCCATTGCAACAGCTATACCTCCGAAATAAACGCCAATAAAGTTCCAGATACCTGACCAAACAACAGCTACGGAAGGTTTCAGGGAATTGGTATAAATAACAGTGGCAACAGCATTGGCAGTATCGTGAAACCCATTGATAAATTCGAAAATACAAGCTGCAAGAATGCAAATTATTAAAACAGTAGTTAAACCAGCATCAAGACCAAACATACAATAATATTATTTAGTTAAATTTCAATCTTATTTCAAGGGCGAAAGATATAAAAATTCTTTTCCATGAATTGATAGTAATATTTGTTTCATGTTAATTTAACATTAACTTAATATTACAAATCCTAAACTATCGATCTTTTGCAATTCTAGTATCTACTTAAATTCTATAAATTGCATTATATGAATATAATAAAAAA
>JFJP01027505.1_pt1 | contig 14048 bp, 18 predicted proteins | sample 431651 | NCBI WGS metagenome assembly JFJP01 (sample SAMN02602958, study PRJNA72255) | Microbial mat metagenome, whole genome shotgun sequencing project. | biome: fresh water; feature: sink hole; material: water; isolation source: purple microbial (photo- and chemosynthetic) mats found in... | reverse complement strand
TAATTGATACTTCAACAAATCATACAGAGAATACTACCAATTCAAACGATTCGAGTACGAATGATAATAGCACGAATCAAGATACAGATCCTTTGAATATTGTTCATTGGAGATGCGATTCTTTGTGGGAGTGCTTCTTCAGCACTTATGATTTCACTTTTAAAGTTCTTTGTTTTTTCATTTCTTTTAAAAAAAAATTCCTTTGATTTTTTCATTTATTTTCTTCAATAAATAGCAAAACGGGGGTGTTGGATCAATGATTTTCGACCCTTTTCTGCAGGACGGTGCCTATTCTTTAAATGATTTCATAAATCAGAATTTCTACCACTATTTACGCAGATTTATCTTTGATAATGTCTTCAATATAATTGTGGTTTACATCATTTTCAACATGTTGGCAGGTTTTTCTTCTGAATTTTCCTTTGTTAAATTGAATTTTTAGGTATAATTATTGATACTTTTGGACAATTAAAGAATGAATTCAATTGTCGAGAAAAAGACGAGAATAATTTCTGTTTTATTTGTGGAATAGATAGAGAAAAACTAGAAAAAACTTCAGGGAGTTCGGGGTTTTTAGGTCATACAAAGGTCTTTTTTTAGAATGAATTATTTTTATTGGGGTTTATAGCAAGATCATTATATGTGGAATTATGTTTTCTTCAAATATTACCTGAATTCAAGGCCGAAGAATGATTTGACTGGGGTGGAGAATTATATCCTGGATTTGATAAAGAAAGAGAATGTTGATTGGATACCAATAAAAACGTAAAAAATCGATAATTTCATCAATTTTTTTTGATTTATAGAAAAAAAATTTAAAATTATTGAATTTTTTCAAATATTTTCAATTTTTTTTTCAGAACTCTTACAATGAATGAAAATGCTGACGATGAAAAGAACAATATGCTAGAACTGATAAAAAACGAGGTATTTTTCTTCGAGTTCTTTGAAATATAAAAGAAATATCTGAAAAGATGAACGGGATAAATGATATGGTGAACGACACACTGAAGGAATTGCAAAAAAAATAAAAAAAAATTGAAAACAACTTAACAACAAAAATTAATTTCCTTTTTTAGAAATCCAGCTTAAAACGCTTTTTTATCAATAAGTTCAAATAAAAATTAAACGGAATTGTTCAGGTTCTTTAGCTAAAACTCTATTAGCATCAATGGTATCGTCATCTTCAGCGGTCATATAGCCACTAGTTGAAAGGAAATTATAATAACTATTTGTTCTAAAATTTTCAGTTTTCCACCTATTTTTACAAAGAAAAAAAATTAAAATTCAATTAAATCCATTAAAAATATTATTTTTTTATGAAAAATCAAAAAAAAATTTCATTAATTTTTAGAAAAATTAGAAAAATCAAGAAAAATCAAAAAAATTTAAAATAAGGAAAAATTCAAAAAAAATAATTTTCTACCCAGATTTGCATGTTTCAGAATCAGCATAAACTCTATTTATGCTGTCATCAGCATATTGTGTGAGATATTTATTGTTATAAACGCTTTTTATGCAATAATTTCTCAATGTCGAGTTCTCAGAATCAAACCCATAGAATTCAAAGGTGCTATTCAAAAATTGCAATTAATAATAATTCTAAATAATTCATTACAATTCATTGCAATTCTCAATAATAGCTGTCGAATCCACAGCCATCACACTATCATTAGTATTCACGCATAAGTATTTCCCAGCATAAGTCTCTATTTGCACATCGAAATTACAAGCATCATTTTCAACATTATCCTTGATAGTTTCTAATCTAGCGTTCAAAACTGATAAATAATTTGTTCTTTGGCTCATAGTCACCATATTTGGTGCTTTTGCAATGATTTCATCAGTAGTTTCAAGGATCACAGGTTCTAATTGATCAGTTCCTCTTGAATTATACTCAGTGAAATTATCTTTCATTTCAGTGAAAGTCTCTTCAATAGCTTCAGGTGCTGAATCTAATAACAATGGAAGGCCTTGGACTTCGAGAATAGCAGCATCGAATTTCGGCTGAAGAGCCTCGTAATATGAACAGGTTTGATAAGCGGTTGGAAGCACAAAGTCTACATAGTCTTGGAATGTGTAAACTGTAGTTGTTTGAATACGACCTTTTGTCAATGATTCAGCGGTCTTTTGCGATTTGAAGATTCCATCAGTAATTCGCTTTGTGAGGAATATATTCGCTATTAATGAATAAATTTACGAGATTAGGTGGGGGGAGTTATGAGCGATACTTACTGGTATTTATAAAGGAAAAAAGGCAGAGGGTTGTAAGAATGAAAAGGACGTTCGTTCGAGATTGGGTCATTTTGTGAATTTATTATTTTGTGATTGTGAAAGTTTTGGGGTGTTTAAACAAAATCGTAATCATTTCGTTTCTAGACGTTTTTTTGTTTGCCGTTTTTTTTTAATAGAACAAGCTTTTTTTCTTTTTAAATAAAAACTAAATTCCCCTTCTGATTTTTTTGCTTAAAAATGGGAAACTTCATTATTTCTCATAACCAAGTATAACAAAACACATAAAATTCCTCAATAATCCCCTTTTAGAATCGCATCGATCTCTTTTTCTTCGACAAAACACTTGAATCTCCATGCAAAAACTCCACAATTCTATGCAAAAATCTCTATATAATCCATGAATTTTCTCAAAAAATGCCTTTTTCAAAAGAGAATTTCTCATTATTTCTCACAAAAGAACTAACAAGTTTCCCTAAAGCCCTTCCTGCATTGGTGACTTTCACAATACCGATTCTACAAGCAAAACAGCTCAAAACCTTTGATTTATTCGCATTCCTTGAGAATTTATTGAAAGAAAAATCGATTTTATTCTTAAAAAAAGAGGATTTAACATTGAATTTCTGCATAAATGCAATAGAGATTCAATATAATTCTGAGATAAAAAAGATCATGAGGAATTTGTATTGTTCAAATTACGAGGTTTTTAATGAATTTGAAGCCAGAATTTATAGTGAAGCTTCTGATAAATTCCCTGATGAAAATGAACAAAACTTTGATTCTTCTGATTTGAATAAAAATTCGAAAAGAAAAAACAGATATTCAAATGAATTACTGATAAAAAGCGATGAATTATTCTCATTCGAAAACCAAGTAAATTTATTAAATTCCCTAGAAATTCATATCATATAAATAGTCTGATTATCTACTAAATGATTTGAATAATGAAATAGAGCAAATTCTTGATGATCGTAATGAAAGTTCTTTTTACGATTATGATTGGAGCCAAAAAATTAATAATATTACTCTACAAATCTCCAAGAATTTTGATTTTTATCAAAAAAAACAAGATTTTTTAGTAAATAATGATAAAATTAATGAGGATTTACAAGATGATTCAGTGGTTTTTATGATTTTGAGGAATATCAATGAAAATTATCAAAAACTTAAGATAGATCTCAATAAACTCTGCAATATAATTATCGCGTTACAAGAAAAAAACCTGAATTATGCCAATATTTATCAAAGATTGATCTCAACCAGGAACATTTTGCTTGATAAAACCAAATACAAGATGAAAAAACTGAAGAATTTAATAAGTTTGGTTGAGAAGGAGAAGAATCTTAGTCCAAAATTCATCACGATCTTTCAAAATGTCAAAAGCGTTGATCTATATTTATCGAAGATCGATGCTGAAAACAAAAATTTTGTGGTTTATAATAAGAGAAATGATGGTATATATTATGAATTATTTTTTATTTGATTATTTTCTTGAATTTATGCATATTTTTTATGTTTTACATATATTTTTTATAGAAGAAAGAAAAAGAAAGTCTGTTGGTGACATATTCCCTCCCGAATCAGACAATCGAAAGGACGAGAACGATAATAAACGCTACAAGCATCTCTTAAATGACAGCATCTCAAAAAACATTGAAACGCAATATACTTAACAAAGCTTTTAATTTTTATGTTAATAAAAAAAAATTACAATATATTAAAAAATTACTTCATAAATAAAACCAAATCCTTTTATATTATTAATAAATGAACTCCGGAGAACTTGATCATGGCTTTAAATTAGCTGAATTCACTCAAATTTTTATTAGGCCTCTGAATGATAAAAACAAGGAGTTTTTCTATGAAAATTTCAATTTCGAAAAATATTTTCTTTTTAAAGTAAGAAAAAAAGCTTAATTTTGAAAGAAAAATATGTATAATAGGCTTTTGAAATAAAAAAAATGAAAGCCGCATTTAAATTCGAAGTTGATGAAGATGTTGAAAGAGTTCTGAAAATGAAGAAAAGACTTGAAATAATGCGAAAAACAAAAGAATTTGATCTTAAATTTAAAAAAATGACTGTATTTTTTTACAATTAATTTTTTATTTTTTTATGGTAAAAAATAAAGGATACTTATGTGAATTGTGCTCGTTCATGCGAGGTTTCAAATGGATTCGATATATCATGCAGTCTCAGTTGTATGAATCATGCCAACGATAGATTGGCAGAATTAACCAAAGAATATCAAATATAATTTTTAAAAGAACAAATAATTTATAAATAGAGCAGAATAATTTTGAAAATAGCAAAATATCAAAACAAAAAAAAAAGGGAAATAATAAAGAATACTGTAAAATCAATGCAAAAAACAAAAACACAATAATTAATTTAAAAAAAAACAACTTAATAAAACAATGCTATTGAGCACTCATGCAGATGATTTTTCCTCCCGTAAAAAAACCAAGATAAATTTCCTCACAATTGACCATTCAGCAATGCTTCTTTCTGCTCGACGTTCGCTTTTATCCCCTGGAACTGCGCAAATGCAAATGCCTCTATCTGCCCTCACAGAGAATTTCTCAGGAATGCTACAAAACCGAAAATCTTCCGTATTTGAAGCTTTCGCATCAAAAGAACCTCAACAACAGCATTTTAACTTTCAGAACAGTGCTCTAGGCATAGCAATTTTGGGGAAAATGAAGCATAAAGCTCAACAAACGAAACAATTTATTAAATCACATACGAACCCGAAAAGAGATTTGATTAATTTATCGATAAGAGATAGCGAAATTGCCAAGGTTTTTATTTAAGAATTTTGTAAAGGGGTTTTATTAAAGTTTAGATAGTTCTGAAGGTTTTGATGAAGCCTTTTGAACAAAGAAGCGGTCCTGAGAAGAATTTTCTGTTGAAAACATTAAAAAATGAACTTTTTTTCACGAAGATCAAAGAAAAATCCGAGAAAGACGTTTTTCATAAAATTTTTAACGAAATGAGGCATTTATTTTACCCGAAACTGAAGATTATTTTTAAAAATGGTGATGTTTTAAAGAAGGCTATGCTTGTTCTTGAAGGTGAGATATTGGTTTTGGGGCTGAAAACTGAGAAAAATGAAAGTGTTTTGGCGAAGGGTTTCAATGAAAATTTGATGAAGAATAAGAATGAATTTGCAAAATTCAAAGAATATGTCAGGAGTAATTTTCAGGATTTCCAGATAAAAGAAATTTTGAAGGCTGGAGATTGTTTGGGATTAGATTGCCTTTTTCTTGAAAAAGACTTATTTATGTATTTTTTTCATTTGAATTTTTTTCAAAATCGAATATTTTCATTTGAATTTCTTTCTTTTTTGAATTTTCTAATTTCTTTTTTTCTTTATTATATTTTAAATATTTAACAGGGATGATTTAATTCTCGCAAAAGAAAATACTCATTTTTTGGCGATTCAAAAAGAGTCCTATCATCGCCTCAAAGGTTTTTTTTTTTCTTTTTATTCACTAAATTTCGAACAAATAAACGAAAAGATGAATACAAAATAAAAATTCTGAATGAAAAGCTGGAATTTTTAAAATCTTTCTCAATGTTTTCGAAATGGTCAACAAATAATCTGAAGCATCTTTTAAATTCCTGTGAAATAAAGACTTATTTATATGGTTCAATCCTATATAAAGAAAATGACCTTGCAACTCATCTTTATTTAATAAAACAAGGCGAAATAGAGGTAATTTAAAGAAAAAATTCGAAAAAAATTCATTAAATAGATCTCAAAAATGGTGAGAAAAGAAAAGAAGGAGAAGTTTGAATTCAACTCGCTCCAAGAAATGTTCAAACAAGCCAAAACCTTGACAAATTCAACGTTTAATAATATGAACAGGATCTGGTCTGCTCGCGAAAAACAACAAACCAAACAAAGAATGATTGTATAAAAAAAATTCTGTTAAAAAAAATATTTTTTTTGTATTTTTGTTTTTTTGAATTTTTTGAATTCTTTATAAAAAAAGGTCACACAACTCAGCAAAAACCAATTTTTCGGTGAAACTGAGATTTTTGAAAAAGATCAGAACCTGCGCCTTTGTCGCGCCATCGTCAAATCCGAGAACGCTGAACTCTATTCAATTCCTAAGCATCTTTTCCTAGAATTATCTTCTCTTTTGAACTCACTGAAATCTTTGCGTCTTTTCTCAAATGCAAAGGAAGATTGGCGCGAAGATCTCATTCAAAAATCCCAAAGAAGTCTTTCTTCGCAAAATAATTCAAGCAAAAAAGACCTTCTACAGGAAACTTCTGAAGACAATTTCCAATTGATAAGTCATGTGAAAGCCTATAAGCTTTTAGATAAAGAAATCTCGATTCTTAAAGGAAAAAAACCGATTCGTGGGAGATTCGAGATAAAATTCTTGAAAGAAACTCAAGAAAAGTATCAGAAAACACGGCCTTTTACTGCAAGATATAGCCCGAATAAATCGATCTGTGAAGAAAATGGGTCTATTGTTTCAGAAGAGCCTTTGAAACTATGGATAAGTTCTCCTAAAAATAAAGAAAAAAGACAAAAGGAATTAGAAAGAAAGATCAATAGGGGTAAATTGAAGACAAAGTCTAGCGAGAACACTGGGTTTTCAGATTTTTTTTTAAAGAGAACAAAAATCAAAAGCAATGAGTTTCTTGAAAAAATGGAGAAATTAAAAATTTATAAACGTTTAAAAATTGATAAAATATTTCCGAATGATAAAAATTTTTTTGTATTTCCCTAATTTCAAATTTTTTTGTATTTAGAGTGATAAAACTATTTTTTCTGAATTAAAAATTTTCAGTCTTTTTTTTACTGCACTAATTTCAATTTTTCTCTTTTTACAAAAAAATTTGATGAGTTAAAAATTTCTTGGGAAATTTCTATTTTTCTTCTTAAAATTCCCTCAGAAATTTCCTTTCTGAGCTTCCAAAACTCCTTCGATTTTGGCAATGGTCTTTATCGCTTCTGCGAAATCTTCTACGACAAAATCAGCCGGATTTTCCCGATCATTTCCTTCTTCTTTGAAAACACCAGTTCTTACAAGAATTGTTTTAAACCCTGAGTTTTTCCCGCCAAGAATATCCACACTGGGATTGTCTCCAATCATATAAAACTGGCTGATTTCAAACGAATTCGCCATTTTTCTCAATATTTCTTTGGAGAATTCAAAGGCTCGACTTAAAGGTTTTCCTGAATAATTCAAAGAAAAGCGTTTATGGCTAATTTTGGCTGATAAGTCCAAAAGAACCTCATTAAAGCCTCCCAGCCCGAAACGCGGTAAAGGGAATTCATCAGAATAAAGACTATCGTTATGTGAAGAAAAAATTGGGATTTTCGGGTTTTTATGCACCAGTTTACAGATCAAATAAATAGACTCTTCCCATTCTATTGGATCATTCAAAATGAAGATTGCCTTTATATTTAAGAATTTATCAAGAGAATGTGAAGAAATTTCATCAGTTTTGAAGCGTTCGAGTAAGTGTGGATAGATATTCCCAGGTTTTTCCTTCAGTAGATTGTATTCTTTTGTGTGTAGATAAAGGCTAATTCCACAATCTTCCATTATTTCATTTATTTTCCCCCGACCAACGATCAAAACTGAATGATCATGATAATTATGGATTGTTTGTCTTAAGGGAGTGAAATTCAATATAATATTTTCTTTTTTTAACTTAGTTTGTGGATCTTGTAAACTGAGGAGATTGTTCAATTGATCGGCTTTGGTTTGTTCAAGGTTGCCACCAGAGTTTGAAAGACAAACAAAAGGGATTTGAATTCGAGGGGTTGAAAGAGGTTGACGGATATGATGTATGGCGGCGATAGCGGATTTGATAGCGTTGGGGCCACGGAGCAGGACTCCGTCGATATCACAGGCGATTGCTGGGAGTTTTCGCATTAAGAGAAATTAACTGGATTTGGATAAAATAATTTTTGGAAATTAATTGAATGAAATGAAAAAAAAATTAAGAATCCCTTTAAAAATATTTTTTTTTCTTTTTTTCAAATTTTTAAAACCTTAAAAAAACAATTATAACATTAACGAAGACACAGGTCCTTTGATTCATTTCTTCTTTCTCTCAGAGAAAAAACCTCGCCTTTTCAGACACTTTAGCTTTTCCCCTTCATTCCAAAGGTTCAGGGGTTCTGAAAGCATTTCTCAAAACCCCTTTCCTTTACGAAGAAAATCTTCAAAAGACCTTTCAAAATCTTAAGCTCAGCATGTTTCTTTTTCATATTTTTCACCAGAATCCTTTGTGATCTTCAAATTCACAAGTTCTTCAGCAGTTGTTGGATGTATGCCCACAGTCGCATCTAAATCTTTTTTCTTGAGTCCTAATTTCATCGCAACAGCGAATCCCTGCATGATCTCTCCAGCATTTGGACCAACATAATGAATTCCAATCACTCTTTCTTCATCTTTCTTGTTGCAAATGACTTTGCAATAGGCTTTTCTCTTAAGAGAGTTCCCTTCAGAGTCCATTCTACTGCTAAGATATTCTTCTAATGGCAGGTATTTACTATGATAAACCTCTATGTTTTCTTTGCCGAATTTTTCTAGAGCTTTTTCTTCTGATAAGCCACAAGTTGAATATCTAAAAAATTTGTTTTAAAATTAATGTTGATTTTTTTTGAAATTTACTCATTTGGAGTAAAAACTGTTGTTGGAACATTTTTGTAATCCATGAAGTATTTTGCAAATAATTCCGGATTTTTTTTCTTTAATGAATTTTTAGTTTAGTAGTTATTTTACAAAAATAGAAAAAACATCTGTTCCTGCTTTCTTCATGGACAAACGCTTAGCCAAGAGAACTGCGCTCTTGGAAGCCACAGGAGTTAATTCCGGTATCCCTTCTAATACATCTCCTAATGCAAAAATGTTATTTACGCTCGTTTGCTCAGCTTCATTTTGGAAGCCTCCAACAATCTTTTTATTTTATTTTTTAAAGAAAATGCAAGAAATTAATTTTTTACTTTTTTGCTTCCTGGATGTATTTTAACGCCTACTTTCTCAAGGTTTAATAATTTTGTATTAGGAATTCTTCCAATAGCAAATAAAACCGTATCAAATTCTTGATTAAAAAATTAAAAATTAGGAAAAACTGATTATAAAAACCATCTTGAAATTCTTCATTCGAATCTTTCTTTTGTGACCGCCATTTCACCAATTTTCTACCGTCCTTCGTCTTACTCATCTCATAAGGCAAAGCAGCATGAATTACATTCACTCCGTTCAATCTCTCCGCATCATCCATTAAAATATCAGCGATTCCTCGATCAAACGCTTTATATTAAAAAAAAATAACACATTAAAATACAATCAAATATTATTTTTTTTTAATAAATAAATCATATTTTTTTAATATATATACTTCTCATATATAAGCCTCTTGTCATTATATTCACTGGAAAGCCCATTCCACTGAGCATGCCAGCGCATTCCAACGCAATATAGCCTCCTCCAACAATAAGAGTTTTATTGGGTGGGGTTTTCAAAGAAAAAATATCATCGCTTGTTATAGAGAGTTCTTTGCAATTTTTGCAATCTTTCTCGTTCAAAAACTGAGGACGACCTCCATTTGCAACCACAATGTAATCAGCAGTGATTTTTCCATAATTTTCTTTTTCTTTTTCCTCAACTTGCTGAGTCTTTACGAATTCCTGAATTAACTGATATTTTGGTGAAAAAAGCAATGTGTTTTTATCATAAAGAGTCGCTAAAGCGTTAACATATGGAGTTTGATATTCTTGTAATTTGGCTTTATAGCCGAAATTTGTGGACTTTATGTGGGATTGCACGTTAGAAACTAAAGTTTCCCAACTGAAGCTTTCCTTTCGGAACTGATTGATTTTGGACTCTTCTTCTTGGTAATTGTTCTTATTATTAAAATTCCAGCCAAAATCATATGCATTCATCACATGCTCGAACTGCAATGAAGATGTATGCATTAATTTCTTCGGAATACAACCCACATTTGGACAAGTTCCTCCTAATCCCCATTTAGTTCCTCTAATAATTTTATAGATATTTAAGATATATTTTTGTGTTTTTTTATGTTTTTATATGTTCTTATGAAGAAAAAAAATTTGTAAAAAAAAAAAGAAAATTACTGAGGTGAAGGCTCCACAAAATCAAATAAAATAGCTTTTAAACCCAATTTATAAGCTTCCTAAAGACAATTCCTTAAAAATTCAATAAATTAAATACGAAGTTACGTTTGCTAAAGACAATCCTGCTGAACCTCCTCCTATGATAGCCAAATCATAATGCTGGCCATTTATTTTAGGATCTATGGCAGGTTTTTTTAATGGAATATTTGGAATATTGGAAATCGTGAAGGTGGTTTCTGAAGATCCAAAGGAAAAATCAATGGAAGAATTCAGAGAATTTGCATCTGGAGGTTTTGTGGTAGATTTATAAAAATTGTAGAAAGTCCTCCGAACTGTAAAACAGAGATAAGCAGATTTGTGGCTAATCATATTTTTCATTAAAAACACCTTTGAAGCAAAAAATCAAAGATTTTCGAAATTATAAAAAGTTTTTTATTCAGAAAATTTAGTATTTTAAAAATTTAGGGTTTGTATTTTTTCTGTTGAATTAAATAACAAATTATTCATAAATATTCATTTTTTCTTTTTTTTGCAATGAAATACAAATCAAAAATTTAATTTTTTCAAAAAAAAATAAAATGCAAAACTTTAATATATTCAAAGCATTTTGTCTAGACACGGCCACCAATTGTATCCCATTTTTTAAGAAACATGAACCTATCAATTACGATGTTGTGGACACAGACACCAAAAATTGGGGTAATTTCGAGAAAAAACAAAAGTTTAAAAATGATATGTGGAATGAATCTAATAAACCTCCAATCGAATTAAACTCAATGATTGCGAGCAATCAAACTGAAATTCCTGTTAATCGGGCTCCAAAAAGCACTTCCCCAATAGATAAAAGCAAATTGATTGGTAATATAAATGAGGATCAGATAAAAAAAATGGAGGTTCTTTTTAAAATTTGTTTTTATTGAAAATATTTTTTATTTATTTATTTAAAAATAAAAAGAAAACAAGTAGTCCCAATGAACCAGATTATTTCGAAAGTTTGAATTTCAATACAACTGACCCGCAAGTTTCTTTTAACAATGTGATAAATTCGCAAACCTTAAAAGTATCAAAAGCTAATTTCGATAAAGGCTTTAATGAAAAATTCAAGTTCCAATTTCTCTAAAAACAAAGAAATATTTTGATAATTTTAGATTAGAAGATAATATAGAACCAGGGGGTAATTGGCTTGATGATCAAGACATAAGATTGTAAATAAGCTCTTTACTCGTCGGAAAAAAATAAATTAAAAAAACCAGCCTGAAAATTTCCTACATTTTTTCTTCCAATTACAATTAATGTTTTTTGAGTACTCCCAAAAATTAATATAATCAAAATATTAAAAAGCCCCTTTCATCTAGATTTTTTCTTCAAATCTATTCTAATCTTTATCTTTTTTCTTTTTGGCAATGCAGGGATTTTCTCGAAATCCCCTTTCTTTTTTCCTTCAAACATTTCGTCCTCTCCTTTCCAAGCTCCATTTTTCCGATGTTCCACATACACCTAAAGTTGCAATTCAAAGTGTTTTTAAACGGCCACTTCCTGGTAATCTTATCCAATTGAACTCCTCTTATGGCAAACAAATCTTTTCAGAGGCTTTACAAGAAGGAAATATGGAGTGTTTTTTTCCTTTGATTGAGCAATTCGCCACACAATACAAGCCTTCGACTTGTGGCACGACAACCTTAGCGATGGTGTTGAATTCTTTAGGAATAGACCCAAAAGTCACTTGGAAAGGGATATGGAGATGGTATTCTGAAGAAAGTCTTGCCTGCAGTCATCCTGATTATCTCAATGAGATTGATATAGAGAAATTCACTCATCTAGCTAAAAGAAACTACTCCTCAATACAAATGTTCTATCATAATTCGATAAAAACTTTGCATTCTTTTGATAAATCTATTATGGAATGTCCAACAGGATTTCATTCAAGCACTTCGATCACAAAAAAAGTGGGAAATTATGATACTTTCTTTGACTGTTGTGTGGCTTCTAGTAGAAGAGATGGCTTTTTTCTTGTGACCAATAGCAGTAGAAAAGCTTTACAACAGACTGGAATCGGACATTTTAGTCCTATTGGAGGGGTTCATTTGAAGAAAAAACTGGTCTTAATATTAGATGTAGCCAGATATAAATACCCACCTTATTGGTGTGATATAAAGAAGCTTTTTGATAGTCTTGAGGAGATTGACACTGCGACACAAAAACCAAGAGGTTTCTGTCTTATAACAAAGAATTATGCCAGGTATGCAAGGATTTGTAGAGAAACTGAAGATTTTCTTAGTATAAAGAACGTGATCAAGAAATTAAAAGGATTTAAATATGAAAATCAAGGTAAAAAATCATGGGAATTGGTAAAAGATGTGTTTATGAAGATGTTGAAGCATTTTAGTGATGATTTCAGGTTTCTACTGGTGCATTATTTGTTTGAATTGGGAAATAGAATTGATCCAGATCAAATTCCCCATCATGAAAATAAAGTTGATCACAATTACGATAATGGATTCGGGGAAAAATACCTCAAACTATTCAAAGAACAATTCGAACAATTCGGAATCAAAGAATTTTGTAAAGGGATTTTAAGTGAAATTGATGGGGATAAAGATACTCAGAAGATCGGAAGCTTGATAAGAGATTTTCATCCATATTTGATTGAAGAAATTGTGGGAATTATGTTATTTTCAATGCCTTGGGAGTTTAATGAGGTGAAAATTATATTCAAAGATGAAGAAAAATTAAGGAAAAATATGAAAGAATATGAAGAGAAGAAGGATGGAATGAAGGTTATTAAGAATGAAGTGAATAATTTGAAATTGAACTTGGGGCTTGAATGTTTTATTGAATGAAATTTTGATTTGTTTATTAAATATTACATTTTTTTTTAAGAATCTTTTTTAATGAGAATGTTTTAATTAAAAAATAAAAGCTTTTTTTTATAATTATTTTTTATTTTTAAAGATAAAGTTTTTGATGATTTTATTCTTTGTGATATATAAAAGAAAAAATATTGTTTTGGTTCTTAAAGCCAACCGTATCTCTTTAGCATCTTAATCTCAATGATGTTAAAGTCGTTTATGTCGGCAACAATAAAATAAAAAGGAAAATGTTAACAGATATATATCATCATTGTGTATATTTGTCTAGTTATTTCTCTTACATTTAGTCATTAATTTTGACTTAAAAACACAAAAGAAACTTAAATTTGTCTTTGGGTTGATTAAGCATTAATGCAATTTCATAAAACAACTCTAGGATTTCTTTTATAAATATTTTTCGAAGAAAATTATTTCAAACAAAAAAAATAATGATTTTTTCATTTTGAAAAAAATAATTTTGCATTTAACTTGAAATATTTTTTTAAACTCTAATGAGTGTTGAATTTTTTTTTTTTTAAAAAGGCATAAATAAATGTTGGTTTTGTTTTGCGATGTCCTCAATATTTAAATAAAAATAAAAAAAAATGAAAATATTGATTGAATCAAGAAAAAAAATTTAAAAAAAACAAAAACGAAAAATTTAAAATTTTTCAAATTTAAAGCTTTTAGGCTGTTATTTAATTTTTTTTACAATTTTCTAAAAATCTCTACAAATTTCAAAAATCTTTACTAATTTACATATTTTTTATTTTTATCAATTTGCAAATGGTGAAAAAAAAGAATAATTTATATAAAAATCAATTAAAAGTTTAAAATTTTTGATTAAAAACAC
>JFJP01020545.1_pt1 | contig 14049 bp, 11 predicted proteins | sample 431651 | NCBI WGS metagenome assembly JFJP01 (sample SAMN02602958, study PRJNA72255) | Microbial mat metagenome, whole genome shotgun sequencing project. | biome: fresh water; feature: sink hole; material: water; isolation source: purple microbial (photo- and chemosynthetic) mats found in... | reverse complement strand
CAGGGTGCGGATCCTGGTCGATGGCGTGGTCGTGGATACGGTCGTCGTGGACAACCTCGGTGCCTGGACCTACACCCTGGTGACCACGCCGGGCACGCACCAGGTTGCGATCCAGATCATCGATGCGCTTGGCAACAGCAGTGCAGCCTCGACCTCCATTCCCGTGACGGTGGCATCCGCATCCGGCGGAGCCGGTGGCAACGCGACCGTGGTCGAAGGCGGCGGCAGCGGTGGCTGCGGTTTCGGTGGGTTGACAAGCCTGCTGCTCGGGTGCGGCCTGTTTATCACGTCCCTCGCGCGGGCTGGAACCCGGTCCAACGTCAACGTCAACGTCATCCTCCTCGTCCTGCTCATGCCCATGGTGCTGGCGGTCACCAAGCGGGCCGAAAATATGCACCTTGGTACCAATCTTGGCGATAACGGTTCCGTACCGTCATTTCTCAACCTGGCCTTTGGCAATACCTAAGGTTGCCGGAGATTGATCGGCACGAACAGTTCGTTGGGCTATCTAGATGAAGGCACCGTTGGCTACACCTTAGCTGATCCCATGCGTCAGAATCCGACCGGATCCTGCTTGGTTGGGACATCCGCCGGCGGATCGGCCGGCGGCTGGGCGGCAGGCCGGCGGCGCTGGCCGCCGAGATCCATCATGCGCCCGAGCATCGGCAGCGAACCGCCGGAGAGGCCGCCACGCAGCCAGCGCAGGGCTGGCGAGTCTGCAGCGATCTCCCAGCCGCCATCGGCGGCACGCAGCTTGAGCGGCAGGCTGTGGAGCGCGCTGAAGGCTGGGAACCGGACCGTCACGACCACCGAGCCATCGACGGCCGCCGGCTGGGCCTCGACCGTGGCCGAGGCGAAGGCGGCATCGGCATCGAGGCCATAGACCGCCAGGGCCTGCTTCAGGCGCGGTAAACCAGCCGACCAGCCGAGCAGCACGCTGCGGGCGTCCGATCCTGCCGGCACCGCGCGGACAGCGACGGCGAAGGCCTGCACGTGCGGCTGGGCGGCGGCGGCACGCTGCTCGTCGCTGAACGGGGCGGTCTTGGCCCAGTCCGCGTAGGCCGTGGCCCAGGTGTCGATGGCGGTGATCTGCTGCGTCTCCTGGCCGCTGGCGAGCAGGTTCTGCACCACCCCGCCCAGGGCGCCGGCGGCGGCCATCCGTGGCATGAAGGCAAGGAAGGGCTGATCGGTCGGCAGGGACGCACTGGGTGGTGTCTTGCCATCGACGGTGACCGTGCCGGCGAACGCGGCCAGGGTGGCGGCCAGGATCCGTCCACCGTGCTGGGCCACATCGCCTTCCGCGAGCATGCGAAACAGGCCATCGGCCGGGTTTCCCCCGCGCATCCCACGTGCTCCACGCTGCCCGCCGCCGACGTCGGGAACAGCCGGGGTCACCAGGTGCTTCGCCCAGGACAAGCGCTGCGCCTCGGGCAGACGATCCCAGGCGGTGGTCAGATCGTTGGCCTGCAGGGCCTTGATCCAGCCGGTGACGCTGGCGGCTGGTTCCGCCAGCGGGTCCGCAGCCATGGCCGAGGTGAGCAGGCAGGCGAGGAATGCGCTACGGAATGGCAGCATACGATCTCCAGGAACAGGTGCGTCATGAGCCCGTCATCGTCAAACGGGCGGTGAACATCCCATCGGTCAGGGCGAGGTCGAGGCGGGCGCCGAGCAGTCCGGCGATGCGCCGGCACAGGGCCAGGCCGAGGCCGCAGTGCGCGCCGTCACTGCGTGCCTCGTCGGCGCGGTAGAAGGCGGTGCCTAGCCGGGTCGCATCGATCACCGCATGGCACGGGTTGCCGACCACCACGGCACCGCCAGCGACGTTCACGGTGATGGTCCCGGCATCACCATGCGCCACGGCATTGCCGAGCAGGTTGTCGAGCACGACGTCAAGATGGACGGCAGAGGAGGTCAGTGGCGGCTGCGTCTCATCGATGACACAGGTGATGCTCTGGCCACGGCCTGCAGCCCGGGCTTCCCAGCGTTCGACCGCGGCGGCGACCAGCGGGGCAAGCTCCAGCGGTTCGGCGGCGAGGCGCTCGCGGCCGGCCTCGATGCGCGCCAGCATGAGGATGTTGCCGACCATCGCCTGCATGCGCCCGACCGTCGCAAGCAGGCCGCGCAGCACCGTCTGCTCCTCGGCGCCGGGCGCCGCGAGCAGGCGGAATTCGATCTCAGTGCGCAAGCCGGCGACCGGGGTGCGCAGCTCGTGGGCGATGTTGGCGATGGTCGCCTGTTCGCGTTTGAAGGCCTCCTCGAGGCCGCTGAGCAGGCCGTTGAGGCGCTCGACCAGCGAACGCACCTCGTCCGGGGCGCCGCCCAGGGCAAGCCGGGCGCTTAGGTCCTCCGGCCGCAGTTCGGCGAGTTTGCTGTCGAGACTGGCGAGCGGACGCAGCACCGCGCGGCGCAGTGCGATGGCCGCAGCGACGGCCAAGGCCGTCGCGGACAGCCAGAGGATGCCCAGGCCGATGGCCATGCGCCGCAGTTCGGCATCGACGCCGCTCAGGTCCTCGCCGATCAGCACGATGCCGGGACCATCGCCGCCGTCGGGAGCGGTCGGCACGTGCGCCACCGCCACCGCCTGCACACGGATCCTCCCGACCGTACCGCGCCAGCCATCGGCCGGCAGCGCGCCCGGCGGACGCAGATCGGTCTCGGACTCGGGCCCGACCACGCGTCCATCGCTGGCGATCATCTGCATGAGCCGCGGCGGCCCGCCACGCCCATCCGGAGAGCGGGGTCCACGCCAACGCCCGCTCATGCCATCGAAACGGCGCAGACGTTCCGCCCGGCTGTTCAGATCCCGATCGATGTCGGCATGGCGGACGGCATGCAGCGATAGCCACATGACCAGGGCGGCGACCAGCACGGTCCCGGCGGTGATGCCGACCACCGCCACGGTCAGGCGGGTGGCGAGCCGGCTCATGAGTCGACCGCCAGTTGATAGCCGAAGCCGCGCCGGGTGTGCAGCAGCGCGACCGCCCCGGGCGGATGCAGCTTGCGGCGCAACCGGCCGATCAGCACGTCGATGAGGTTGCTCGCCGCCTCGGCCTCGCCGGGGTAGAGCTCGGCGAACAGCTCTTCGCGCGCGACCACTGCCGGCATGCGGGCGGCGAGATACTCGAGGGTCTGGTATTCCTTGGGCGTCAGGTCGAGGCGGCGGCCGGCGCGGTGGACCTGCCGGCCGGCGGTGTCGAGCTCGAGGTCGGCAAGTACGATCAGCGGATCGGCGCGATGGTCACCACGGCGGCCGAGGGCGCGGATGCGCGCCAGCAGTTCGGCGACGGCGAAGGGTTTGACCAGATAGTCATCGGCCCCGGCGTCGAGACCGGCGACACGGTCCTCGACCCCGTCGCGGGCGGTCAGCAGGAGCACCGGCACGCGCGAGCCGGAACGACGCAGCCGGCGCAGGATCTCCAGGCCGTCGAGTCCCGGAAGCATGCGGTCGAGGATGATCAACTCGTGCCGCGCCTCGCCCGCCGCCTCCCAGCCGGCCAACCCGTCGGCGACCGCATCGACGGTGTGACCGACGGCGGTCAGACCGCGTGCCAGCGAGCCGCGCAGGGTGTCATTGTCTTCGACGAGCAGGAGACGCACGCCGGCATCCTGCCCGGCGGGCCGGCGAATACAGCGGCTCCGCCGTCATGCCTCCGTCACCTCAGGATTTCTTGACCTTGGTCGGCCGGGCGATCAAAGGGTCGACCTCGGGCTCGCCGTCGGCATCGGCCTTGCGGTGCACCTTGGTCACGCTGATCAGGTCGTCCTGCTTGAGATTGGTCTTGATCACCTTGACCTTGGCTTTCACGCCCTTGGCGGTCGGCTTGTTCCAACGGTCGATCAGGCCCTTCTTGAAGTCATGATAACGCTGCACCGACTCCATGATGATCTGGTGCGCGACCAGGCGGTCCTCCCAGCCGTAGGTGTCAGACTTCTTGCCCTCCAACTCCTTGTAGATGTTGAAGAAGTAGTCGATCTCGGAGAGGTAATGCTTGGCCAGGTGCTGCAGACCGTGGACGTCGCGCAAGCGCGGGTCAGCCACCGGCACAGTGAGGATCTTGTGGTCGAGGCCGGCGTCGTCGCGCATGACCAGCACGCCGACCGGACGCACCTCGATGAGGCAGCCGGGGAAGGTCTCGTGCTCGACGATCACGACCACGTCGAGCGGGTCGCCATCCTCGGACAGGGTGCGCGGGAAGAATCCGTAGGCGCCTGGATAGTGCACTGGGCTGTACAGCGTACGGTCGAGACGGAAGACGTTCAGCTCCTTGTCGTACTCATACTTGTTCGACGAGCCCTTGGGGATCTCGATGATCGCGTTGAGCACGTGCGGCAGGTCGCGGCCGGTGGGAAGATCGTCGAGGTAGCTGATCATGGGGGCTCCGTGAGGTGTAGTCCTAACCACCAGGAAGCCGGCTCCAAGCGCATCCGTTGCATGGTTCACCCGCCTCCCAAGACAGGCGGCCATGCTTCGGATCCTGCTCGTCTGCCTCGTCCTCGGCATGAGTTTCTCCGCCTCCGCCTGCCAGCCGCGCATGCCGCTGGCGCGCACCGAGGCGAGTTCGGCAGCGCGCAACTGGTGCCTGCGCGACGGCCATGCCTGGGGTGACGTCGTTTCGGTCACCGGCCCAAGCGACCCCGACGAACAGGGACGCAGATGGTGGACGGTACGTTTCGCCGGCGAAGGCCGGGTCGTGCTCGTCGATGCCGATAGCGGATGGGTCAAGCAGGCGCACTGAGCCGTGCATCCCCTGCTCCGGCTGCTCTCGCTCTACCGCAGCCACCTCGGTCTTGCCGCCCTCGTCATCTGCGGTCTCGGCCTGGTCAACCTCGCCCAGCCCGCCACCGCCTGGCTGGTCGGCCGCGCGGTCGAGGACCTGCGCAACGGTAGCGCGGTGCACCGGCTGGGCGACGGCTCGCTGGATGCCAGCGGAGCATGGTTCTGGGTCGCGGTGCTGGTCGGTGTCACCGTGCTGCGCGGCCTGCTGCAGTACGGCGCCACCATCGTCGCCATGATCCTCGGGCAGCGCCTGCTGCACACCCTGCGCGACCGCATCCTCAACGCGGTGCAGCATCTCGACCTGGCGTGGCACCGGCTGCACGGCGCCGGCGAAGTGATCAACCGCACCACCCGTGACAGCGACATGGTGCGCGACGCCATCGTCGGCGGCTCGCGCAGCCTCTTCGAGCTGATCATGGTGGTGGTCGGCACGCTCGGCTTGCTGCTGTGGTACCACTGGCTGCTCGCCCTGGTGCCGACCCTGCTGGTGCTTGCCGCCATCGCGATCATGGCCGGGCAGGCCCGCCGCCTCGTCGCCCTCGATCGCGCCGCCGCCGAAAGCTACGACGCGGTCAGCCAGGAACTCAGCGAAGGCGTGCAGGGCGTGCGCGTGATCAAGGCCTTCGCCCTGGAGCAGCAGCGGGTCGGACGCTTCGTCGGCAAGCTCGATATCTTCACCACCAAGGCGCGGGCGGCGATCCGCTACACCGCCGCCCGCCTGCCCTTCCCACAGCTCATCGTCTCGCTCGGCCACGTCTGGGTGCTCGGCTGCGGCGGCTGGCTGGTGACCCGCGAGGTGCTGACACCTGGCGACCTGATTGCGGCGATGATGGTCATCCAGGGGCTGGTCTTCCGCGTCGAAGCGATCGGCGGGCTGGTGCGGATGTTCGCCGACGCCTCCTCGTCGGCCGGGCGCATCGTCGAGATCCTCGACACCCGGCCGGGCATCAGCGCCGGTGGAACCATGCCACCGGGCGGCCCGCTCGCCATCCGCATGGAGCAGGCGGTGGTGCGTATCGCCGGCCGCCCCGTCCTTGCCGGCATCGATCTGACCCTTGAACCCGGCACGATCACCGCCCTGGTCGGTGCCACCGGCTCGGGCAAGAGCACCTTGGCCCAGCTGGTGCCGCGCCTGCGCGATCCCGATTCAGGGCGGGTGCTGGTACGCGGCGGCGATGGCGCGTGGACCGATCTGCGCACCCTCGATCCGCAGGCCTGGCGGCGGCGCTGCCAGCTCGCCTTCCAGGAGGCGTTCCTCTTCTCCGACACCCTCGCCGCCAACCTGCGCCTGGTCTGTCCCGAGGCCAGCGACGCGGAGTTGCGCGACGCCCTCGTCCTGGCCGCCGCCGACGAGGTCGCGGCCGGGCTGCACGACGGCATCGCCGGACGCATCGGCGAGCGTGGTGTCACCCTGTCGGGCGGCCAGCGCCAACGCGTCTGCCTGGCCCGCGCCCTGCTCGCGCGGCCGGCGGTGCTGGTGCTCGATGACGCGACCAGCGCCCTCGACGCCGTCACCGAGGCGCGCGTGCTTTCCAACCTGCGCCGGCAGCTCGCCAGCACCACCGTGCTGATGGTCTGCGCCAAGCCGGCGAGCTGCGCAGCAGCTGACCGCGTCGTGGTGCTGCGCGACGGACGCATCGCCGCCGCCGGCACGCACGCCTCCCTGGCGGCCGGCGACCCGCTCTACCGCGACCTGCTCGGACTCGACCGCGAGGCGGCGGCATGAGCAAACCGCCACCCCCACCCGCGCATGCGGGACGACCGGACGACCGGACGACCGGACGACCGGACGATCTCCACGACGAGGAGGAGCAGGCCCGCGCCAAGCTCGACCGCGCCACCGCCGCCAGGCTGTGGGAGCTGACCCGTGGTTCGCGCGGGCCGTTGCTGCTGCTCGCCTCGCTCGAGGCCGTGATGGTCGTGTCGATCGTCTTCCGCCCATGGTTCCTCGCCCAGATCATCGACCACAGCGTCGCCCACACCGCCACCGTGGCGGTCTTCGCCATGGCCCTCGGCGGCCTGCTGACGACCTGGCTGGTGCGCTTCGGCGGCGCCGGGTTCGCCCACTGGCTGACCGGGCGGATCGCCCTGCGCATGCTCGCCGGACTGCGCCAACGGCTCTACGCCCACGTCCACAGCCTGTCGATGCGCTACTTCGAGACGACCCGCGCCGGGCGCATCGTCGCCCGCGTCGATCGCGACGTCGAGGCGCTGCAGCCCGCCCTGGTCAACGCCGCCCCCGAGGGCCTCGGCGTGCTGCTGCGCTTCCTCGGCGCCTCGGTGGCGATGCTGCTGATCGATCCGTGGATGTTCGTGGTCCTGGCGCCGCTACTGCCGGTGCTGCTGGTGACGGCGATGCTGTTCCGCAAGGCCGGGCAGAAGCGCTGGGGCCAGGTCGCCGAGGCCAAGAGCCGCGTCACCGCCCACCTCTGCGAGACCATCACCGGCGTCGGCGTGATCCAGCAGAGCGCCGCCGAGGACGGCAACCGCGCCAGCTACGGCGGCCTGCTCGGCAACCTCGACCGCACCGCCATCAGCGCATCCTATGCCTGGGCGTGGTTCGGCCCGTTCACCGCCCTGCTCTCGACCATCGGCATCGCCGCCCTGCTACTGGTCGGCGGACATCACCTCGCCGAAGGCCGCATCTCCCTCGGCGAACTGGCGCAGTGCGTCTTCTACGTATTCCTCTTCCTCGGCCCGTTGCAGGAGATCGGCGACCTGATCGAGCGCCTGGCCACCGCCAGCGCCTCGGCGCAGCGCGTCTTCCTGCTCCTCGACACCAAACCGGAGATCGTCGATGCGCCCGACGCCACGATCCTGCCGCCGGTCGCCGGCACGGTGACGCTCAGCGGTGTGCATTTCGCCTATGTGCCGGACAAGCCGGTACTGCGCGGCATCGATCTGCTGATCCGACCGGGCGAGACGGTGGCAGTGGTCGGCCCCACCGGCCATGGCAAGAGCACCCTGGTCCAGCTGCTCACCCGCTTCTACGACCCGACCGCCGGCAGCGTGGCGATCGACGGCCACGACCTGCGCAGCGTGACCCAGGAGAGTCTGCGCCGGCAGGTCGCGGTGGTGCCGCAAGACAACGTGCTCTTCAGCGGCACCATCCGCGACAATCTGCGCCTGGCCAAGCCCGAAGCGGGCGATGCAGAAATCGACGCGGCGGTGACCAGGCTGGGCGCCGACGAGGTGCTGCTCGCCCTGCCCAAGGGTCTCGACACCGATTGCGGTCCAGGCGGGGCGAATCTCAGCCATGGTCAGCGCCAGCTCGTCTGCCTGGTACGCGCCTGCCTGGCCGATCCGCGCGTGCTGGTCCTCGACGAGGCGACCAGCGCGGTCGACATCCATACCGAAGGCCGCATCCGTCGTGCGCTCAAGCGCCTGGTCGAAGGCCGCACCGCGGTGATCGTGGCGCATCGCCTGGCGACCATCCGCGATGCCGACCGCATCCTCGTGATCCACGAGGGTCTCATCGCCGAACAGGGCACCCACGAGCAGTTGATGGCGGCAGGCGGGCGCTACGCGGCGCTGTACGCCAGCTCGCAGCAGGCCGGCGGCTGACCGAACCGTGGCAATGCGATGCGGCCGCCGAGCGGCGGTGGCGGCACATAATCGGCGTAGCTGATGCCGCCACGGTTTCGGAGCCTGTGACGAAACCGAGCTGCGACAAAGGCCGTGGGGGCAGGCCCGTCAGGGCCGCGGGGGCGAAGCCCTCGAACCTACAGCCGCCAGCGGCTCCACATCCAGAATGGCGGCAGCGCCCCAACCAGGCAGCCCACTCCGACGGTCAGGGCCGGGGGACCGGGGGAGGTCTCGGCGGCGATGCCGGCGACGGCGAGCAGTGCGATCGGGACGAGGGCTGCGACCGCCGCCTCGATCACCGCCACCGCCACGCGGTCGCGGTTGCGGAAGCGCACGAACACGGCCAGGGTGGCCATCGCCGCGAGCAGCGGAGCGAGCAGGCGGGTGGTCCGGGCCCACATCGTCGCGAGGTCGGAACGCTCGCCACGCCCGAGAAGTTCAAAGCTGGTCATGGTGAAGCGCGGCAGCAGCCGGCGATAGAGCTGGTCGGGCGGAAGGTCAAGTTCGATGCCGCTGGGCAGGGCGCCCGGAGGCAGCCGCTCAAGACGCTGGGCGCCGCCAGCGACGCGCAGACACACGCTGCCCTGCGGAGCCGACCAGCCCTTGCCGTCCCACACCACGCGGTCGGCGAGCATCATCGATTCACCGGAAGCGGCGACCACACGGCGCAATTCCGGCACCGGCACCCCGACCAGCAGCGAACCGCCGGCGAACCAGGTCGAGCCATGGTCGGTGCGCCAGACCCGGCCTTCGCGGCTCTGCCCCTCGAGCACATCCTGTAGAGCGAGGGCCCGGGCGGTGGCCGGCGGCGTCGCCAGGTCGGCGATCAGCAGATCAACCACCCCGATCGCCAGGCAGCCCAGGAGCAGGGCGCGGGTCGCATGCGGCAGGGTGATGCCGGCCGAGCCGAGGGCGGTGAACTCGCCCCGGCGCAGCATCGGCGCCACTGTCGCGAGGACCGAGATCACCGCCGAGACCGGCAGGGCGAAGTTGAGCAACCCGGGCAGCCGACAGGCGAACAGTTCGAACTTGGTCCACGGACTCGGCGCCGGCCGCGACAGCAGGTTGAAGCCGAGCAGCACGTCGAGGACGACAAACACCACCACCGTCGCCGCCGTCACCAGGGCGGCGTTGCGAGCGAACTGCGCGAGCAGATGACGATCAAGGGTGCCGATCATGCCGTACCTCGGGGCCCCGTCGCGCAGCGATGGGGCAGGCGCCGAGTGGCGGTTGCGGCATACAATCGGCGCAGCCGATGCCGCAACGGTTTCGGAGGCATCCCGACGAAACCGAGCCACGACAAAGTCCGGGGATAGGCCCGCAGGGCCGTAAGGGCGAAGCCCTTGCGCAGAGAACTCATCGGTGCTTCCACATCAGCCAGGCACCGAGGGCGCCGATGATCAGCGGCGGTGGCCACACCCAGATCGCCGCATCGATGGTCAAGCGCTCGCCGATCTCCTTGGCCAGGATGAGGGCGGGGAACAGCGTCGCGACCACGGTGACGACGCCGAAGCACACCGCGAGCATGCGGTTGCCGCGACCGGCGGCGAGGCCGAGGCCGCAGGCGAAGGCCCAGAAGGCGATCATCGCCACCGGCAGCATCAGCCGGGTGTGCCAGGCGCGCTCGTAGTTGCGCATCGCCCGCCGCTCGCGCTTGGTCTGCTCAGGCTCGCTGCGGATGCGCCGTAGCAGTTCGCCAGTGGACATGGCGTCGGCGATATCGTGCAGGTTCAGCCCGCCGCTAGGCAGGCGGGTGGACAGGCTCGGGATGACGGCGGTGGCGACCCGGCCCGAGGTGCCGCCCTCGCTCATCATGGCGAAGGCACGATCAAGCTGCAGCGCCAGTACACTCGGCTCGCCGTCGCCCCCGGGATCGGCGACCCAGTGGGCGGTGGGAGCGAAGATCGCGGACAGGCCGCCATCCTGACCGACCTGCACGCCGAAGACGCCAACCAGGCGGTCGCCATCAACTGCGTTGGCGGCGAGTATGCCGTTGGAATCCTGGCGCACCGGCTTGCGCCGTTCGACCTGGGCGGCGATCGCCTGGCTGAGCAGCTCCTTGCGGCCTGCCATCAGGTTGCCGGCGAGCCTAGGCAACCACAGATGCGCCGCCGCGCCGACCAGGATGGCGATGGCGATGGCCAGCGGCAGGGTCGCGCGCGCCACCTGCCAGGTGCCCACGCCGGCCGCCTGCAGCGCGGTCAGCTCGCCATCCTCGCGCATGCGCCCGATGCAGGCGAGAAAGGCAGTGACCATGGCCAGGGGCAGGGCGAGCATGGCGAGCAGCACGGCCTGCTCGGGCAGGAAGGCCAGCACGGCGCCCAGCGGAGCCCCCTGCTTGAGCAACGGAGCCGCCGCCCCGGCCAGGATGAGGCCGAGAAAGACAGCTGCATAGAAGCCCGCCAGCAGCAGGACCTCGCGCAGGACCGTCCGGGGGAGGACGCGCATGGGCGGGCAGGGTAGCCACGCGGCGGCCTCCGCCACCGCGGCTCGGCGCCCGCCCCCATCGCGAGCGATGGGGGCCTCTGCTCAGGGGCTTCACCCCTACGGCCTTACAGGCCTACCCCCGGGCTTTGTCGCTGCTCGATCCTGTCGGCAGGGCCTCCAGAATCGTGGCGGCATCGGCTGCGCCGATTCTATGCCGCCAACGCAGCTCGGCGCCCGCCCCCATCGCGGGCGATGGGGGCCGAAAAACCCCAGCAGCTACGAGCTTGCACCGCCCGCCCCGGGGCGCCACCATCAGGGCCGGAGGATCGAGCGATGCTGACGATGGAAGAGCTGCTGCGCACGATGGTCGAACGAGGCGGGTCAGACCTGCACATCTCGGCCGGATCAGGCCCGCGCATCCGCGTCGACGGCGTCCTTGCCGAGCTGCCCGGCACCGAGGTGCTCGGCCCCGAGCAGACCAAGAAGCTGATCTACTCCGTGCTCGACAACCAGCAGATCGCCCGCTTCGAACAGGAGATGGAGCTCGACATGAGCTTCGGCCTGCAAGGCGTCGGACGTTTCCGCGTCAACGTCTTCTTCCAGCGGGGCGCGGTCGGCACGGTGATGCGTACCATCCCCTACGAGCTGTTCTCCTTCGAGCAGCTCGGCCTGCCGGTCGAAGTATGCACCCGCCTGTGCCAGTTGTCGGCCGGCCTGGTGCTGGTCACCGGCGCCACCGGTTCCGGCAAGTCGACCTCGCTGGCCTCGATGATCGATCTGATCAACCAGACCCGCCCCGACCACATCATCACCATCGAAGACCCGATCGAGTTCGTGCACCGCAACAAAATGTGCCTGGTCAACCAGCGTGAGGTCGGCACCGATACGCTCGGCTTCCACCAGTCGCTCAAGCGCGTGCTGCGCCAAGACCCCGACATCGTGCTGATCGGCGAGATGCGCGACCGCGAGACCATCGAGGCCGGGCTGACCCTGGCCGAGACCGGCCACCTCACCTTCGCCACCCTGCACACCTCCTCGACGGTCGAGACGATCAACCGCATCATCGACGTCTTCCCGGCCAACCAGCAGAACCAGATCCGCACCCAGCTGTCGTTCGTGCTCGAAGGGGTGTTCTGCCAGCAACTGCTCTCCAAGGCCTCCGGCAAGGGCCGCGCCATGGCTGGCGAGATCATGCTGCCCAACTCAGCCATCCGAGCGCTGATCCGCGACGACAAGTGCCATCAGATCCTCTCGCACATCCAGACCGGCGGCAAGATCGGCATGCGCACGATGAACCAGAGCCTCTTTGAGCTCTACCGCAACCACGTCGTCACCTGGGACGAGGTGATGTCGCGCTCGCGCGACCCCGAGGATCTCAAGCGCATGGCGCAGCGCGACGGGGCGGGGACGTGAACAACCATATACCGTCCGGTCGTCCGGTCGTCCGGTCGTCCGGTCGTCTCGCCGAACGGGTGTTGTCCACTCCAAATTTGACGACCGGACGACCGGACGACCGGACGACCGGACGACGGAGGCAATGAACTGACATGGTCGCCCTCAACCGTCTGACCAAGAAGAAGCTCGGCGAGATCCTCGTCGAGCAGAACCTGCTCACCGCCGAGCAGGTCCAGGACACCCTGCGCATGCAGCACCAGACTGGACTGATGTTCGGCGAGACCCTGGTGCAAAACAAGCTGATCACCGAGGAAAAGATCGTCGCGGTGCTGGTCGCCCAGTTCGGCATCCCCTACATCAAGCCGAGCAACTACAAGATCCCCGCCGAACTGCTCGAGATCTTTGAGCCGCAGATGATGCGTAAATTCCAGTTCGTGCCCATGGACTCGATCGGCAACGTCCTGGTCATCGCCATCGCCGGCCTGCTCTCCGAGGACGTGTTCAAGGAGATCGAAACGCAGACCGGCTGCAGCCTGCAGGTCTACCTCACCAAGATGTCAGAAATCGAAGCCGTGCTGAAGGCGCAGAAACTGTAAACCATGGCAAACGTCACCGGCTACAACCGCAAGCTTGCATCCCTCCTGCGCAAGGCAGGCGTCGTCGACGAGGCCTCGTTCACCCCGCTGGTGGAGAAGGCCAACAAGGAGAGCGCCCACCTCGCCAGCCTGGTGGTCTCCGAGAAGCTGATCGATGAACTGACCCTGATCGGCCTGGTCTCCGAGGACAGCGGCTGGCCGCCGATCGACCTCGACAAGCTCAAGATCGACCTCGACGAGTTGCGCACGCTGAACAAGGGCAACGACCTGCTCGCCGAGGATGCCTGCAAGTTCAACGGCGTGCTGCCGATCGCCCTTTCCGGCGACCACGCGACGTTGGCGGTGATCAACCCCTACGACGTCGTCGCGCTCGACAACCTCAAGCTGCAGATCGGCCGCCAGATCATCCCGGTGGTCAGTTCCGAACGCGCCATCCTCAAGGCCATCGAACTGGCGTTCCACGCCCAGGACAAGGCCGTCGAGCAGATGATGGAGGACATGAAGGGCATCGATGACGACATCGATCTCGACAAGAAGAAGCAGGACGACGAGAAGGATGATTCCGCCCTCGAAAGCAGCGGCGACGACGCCCCCGCGGTCAAGGCGGTGAAGTCGATCCTGTCGATGGCGATCAAGCGCGGCGCCTCGGACATCCACATCGAACCCTACGAGAAGAAAGTACGCGTCCGGCTGCGCGTCGATGGCATCCTCCTCGAGGTCCTCGAACTGCCGAAGAAGCTCGAGAAGGCGCTGTGCTCACGCATCAAGATCATGACCGACACAATGAACATCGCCGAGCGCGGCAAGCCGCAGGACGGGCGCATCTCGGTGAGCATGGACGGTCTCAAGTGCGACATCCGTGTCAGCTCGCTGCCGCTGGTATGGGGCGAGAAGATATGCATGCGTCTGCTCGCCAAGGGCAACCTCAAGGACATGAAGGAGCTGAATCTCGAACCGGTGGTGTTCGACATGCTCTCGCGCGGCCTGGGCGCCCCACAAGGCATGGTGCTGGTCACCGGACCGACCGGTTCGGGCAAGTCGACAACGCTCTATTCGTGCCTCAAGACGGTGATGAACCCCGAGGAGAACGTCAACACGGTCGAGGATCCGGTCGAGTACGAACTCGAGGGCATCAACCAGTGTCACGTCAATCCGAAGCGCGGACTGACCTTCGCCAGCGCCCTGCGCGCCCTGCTGCGCCAGGACCCCGACACCGTGATGATCGGTGAGATCCGCGACCAGGAGACCATCGAGATCGCGGTGAAGGCC
>JFJP01005692.1_pt1 | contig 14049 bp, 9 predicted proteins | sample 431651 | NCBI WGS metagenome assembly JFJP01 (sample SAMN02602958, study PRJNA72255) | Microbial mat metagenome, whole genome shotgun sequencing project. | biome: fresh water; feature: sink hole; material: water; isolation source: purple microbial (photo- and chemosynthetic) mats found in... | reverse complement strand
TGCGCGGCAAGTCGTCATACATCATGCCGCTGGACGGCCAACGCCTGATCGGCTGTGGCGCTTACCGCAGTGCAGTCAAGACACTGGACGAATTGAACAAGACCAACCGGGGCAACTGATATTCAATAGCTAACTATTGAATACAGGCAAGCGCATAGGCCTTAAAACTCGCTGATTCCAGGGGCTTGCTGAACAGATAACCCTGGTAATTGAGGCACCCCATGGCCAGCAGGCAATCGCGTTGCCCAGAGGTCTCCACACCCTCTGCTATCACGTCCAGCCCCAGGGTCTGACCCAAGGCCAGCACCGTGCGCGCAATGGCGGCGTCGTGGGGGCTGGTTTGCACATCGCGCACAAACGACTGGTCGATTTTGAGCTGATCCAGCGGCAGACGCTTCAGGTAAGTCAGCGACGAATACCCGGTGCCGAAATCGTCCAGCGAAAACAGCACGTCCAACTGGCGCAGCGCGTTCATTTTGGCAATGATGTCTTCCACGTCATGCACCATCAGGCTCTCGGTCAGCTCCAGCTTGAGCGAACGGGGAGGCAACTGGGCCTGCTTCAGCACCCGCGCCACAGCGGCCACAAAGTCGGCACTGCGAAACTGGTGGGCACTCACGTTCACGGCCAACGAAAAACCGCCCCCCCAGGCATCTGCAAGCGCAGGCGTGTCGAACCAGGCCCGCAATTGCTGGCTGGCCTCATGCAACACCCACTGCCCCAGTGACGACATGAGCCCCGCCTGCTCTGCCAACGGAATGAACACGGTCGGCGACACCGGCCCGCGCACGGGGTGTACCCACCGCAACAGGGCCTCGGCCCCCAGCAGGCTGCCTGCAGAGTTGTGCTGCGGTTGGTACACCAGCCGCAACTGCCCGGTGGCGCCCAGTGCACTGCGCAAGTCTTCAGCCAACTGCAAACGCTCGGCCATGTCCGCCTGAATGGCGGGATCGTAAAACCGCAGTGTGTTGCGACCAGCGGCCTTGGCCTGGTACATGGCCACGTCGGCCCGCTTGATGACCTCGTCCACGGCCAATCCTTCGTCTGCAAACAGCGCCACTCCCACGCTGGGCGTGCTGGTGAGTTGCAGGCCCGCCAAGGGGTAGGGGCGCGAGAGGGCGGAGACCACCTTCAAACCGATGTCCTCGGCCACTTGGGCGGGCTCATCCCCGGCGGACAACTCCAGACGGCTGAGCAACAACACAAACTCGTCGCCCCCCAGACGGCACACCGTGTCGGATTCGCGGGCGCAGGCCAGCAGCCGCAATGCCACCTGCCGCAGCAGCTCATCGCCCTTGTCGTGGCCCAGGGTGTCGTTCAGGTCTTTGAAGTTGTCCAGGTCAATGAACATCAGTGCTCCGTGCGCATGGTCACCCTGGCGCGCCTGCAGGGCTTGGGCGAGACGGTCCAACAACAGACGCCGGTTGGGCAGGCCAGTGAGGGGGTCGTAATACGCCAGGCTGCGTATCTCGGCCTCGGCCTTTTTGCGCGCAGTGATGTCCTGCACCGTGCCCACGATGCGCACGGGTTGGCCCAACCCGTCGAACTCCAGCCGACCAATGGCATGCACCCACACCACCCGGTCGTCGGCAGGACGGCGGATGGTGTACTCCACATTGAAACCGGTGCGGTACGACACGGCTTCCTGGTAAGCCTTGCGCAGGGTTTCGCGGTGCTCGGGCTCCACCAGTTCAACCCACCCCTTGGCCGTGCGCTCAAAGTCTGCGTTGATGCCAAACAGGTTGTCGAGCAGCGCAGAACTGGTCCAGGTTCCCGTGGCCACATCGGTGATGAAGTACCCCAGGCGCGCCACTTCCTGTGCCTCGGCCAGCAACTGTCCGCTGTGCACCAATGCGTCTTCGGTCTGTTTTTCCTGCGTCCAGTCGGCGAGGTAGCCGTTCCAGGTGACGGTACCGTCGTTTTGTTTCTGGGGCAACGCCTTGGTCCAGAACCACCGCACATGGCCATCCAGCGTTCGCATGCGAAAGTCGGTCTCCAGCGGGGCCAGGTGGCGGGCAGACAGTTGCAGCGCGCCGCGCAGGTCCCGGCGGTCGTCTTCAACAATGTGAGCACGCCAAACGGCATCACTCACCCGCAATTGTTCCGAAGTGAAACCCGTGAGCAACTGCACACCCGGGCTGATGTACGAAAACCAGGTGTGGCCATCGGGCCTCTGGTGGTACTGGTACAGCACACCTGGCACCTGGCTCGCCAACTGGCTCAGGGCACCGTGTGCCGAGTGCACCTTGCCCAACAACACATACACCAGCCCCGCGCTCCCCAGGCTGAACACCGCGCCCCAGAGCATTTGCAGGGCGAGACCCAGCCCATCGGTCCACCCACCCACGGGCGCCAGCCGCAATTGCCACACCTGGTTGTACAGATTCACCGGCAACACCAGCGGCTGCTCCAGCCGCTGCCCGGCACCGAGGGACGTGTGCAAGACCCCACCGGGGCCCAGCAACTCGTGTTCAAAACCCTGCTGGCGCAAAACGTCAAGGCGGCTGCTGCCGAGCATTTCGGCCAGCCCCACCCCGGCACGCACCAGGCCCCACAGCGGGGCGTCGCTGGTGTTGCCGTCGGCCGCCAGAAAAACCGCTTGATAGGCCACCATACCAACACGCCCTATCGGCAGCGGGCCAGGGTCTTTGAGCACCAACGCCTGGGTGCGCACCGCTTGAAGTGCTGCCGGGTCGGGGGCGGTACCACCGAGCACATCCATGCCAAGTACCTTGCTGTCGTGGCCCGCTGGCACCACCTGTGCCACCACGCCACCGGGCAACAGCCCCAGCGCCAGCACACCCGGTCTGTTGCGCAGCAGCTCGCTGCCAATTTCAGGGAAACGGGGCACGGAGCCGCGACCGTCCTGAACCAGCGCTGCCATCACCTCCAGGGCAGCCAGATCGCGCTCCAGGGCCACCTTGAGGTCTTGTACCTGCGCCTCGGCCACCTGAGTGGCCTGTGCCGTCAACCGGCTTCGGCGCTGCCCTTCCCGGTCAGCGACCCACAAAACCGATGCCGCTGTCAGCAACACCATCACCACCACAGACGTGAGCAAGGGCGGCAACAGCCCCAGCGAACGCCCGGCGGGCAATGGCGGGGTGGTCAAACGGCGTTGGAGCGGACAGCCGCCCCTTCTGACACAGGCAGGCGCGCACCGCACACCCTGGCGCGGCCAGTCCGCTTGGCCTGGTAGAGCTGTGCGTCGGCCAGCGCCAGCAGGTAGGCAGCGCGCCCCCCCACATCGGCACCCTCACGGCTGGCCACGCCAAGGCTCACGGTGACCACCGGCGCGACCTGGGAAAACAGGTGTGCAATGGCTGCCCCGCGCACGGCGCGCAACATGCGCTCAGCCATCACCAGCGCATCGTCGTGGCCGGTGTCGGGCAACAGGCACACAAATTCTTCGCCGCCGTAACGGGCCACCAGATCGGAGGGGCGACGCAACTGCGCCTTGAGCAGTGCGGCAATTTGCCGCAGGCAATCGTCTCCCGCCTGGTGTCCGTAGTGGTCGTTGTAATTCTTGAAAAAGTCCACATCCAGCAACAACAGCGATAAAGCGCCGCCCGTGCGCTGGGCGCGCCCCCACTCCATGGCCAGTCGCTCGTCAAAGTGGCGTCTGTTGGACACGCTCGTGAGTCCATCCATGAACGCCATGTCGCGCAAAAAGTCGGACTGGAACTTGAGGGTGAGATGGGTCTTGACCCGTGCCTTCACCACGTTGGGGTTCACCGGTTTGGGGATGAAATCGACCGCACCGGCCAGCAGACACTGGGTTTCTATTTCATCGCCACCGTGGGCGGTGACAAATATGACCGGTATGTCTTTGGTGTCGGGATGGGCCTTCAGCCTTTGCAGCACCTCGAAACCGTCCATGTCGGGCATGACCACATCCAGCAGCACCAGATCGGGCTGCTGCTCGTGGCACACCTTCAGCGACTGCTCGCCACTGTTCGCCATGAATATCTGGCACTCGCCCGCCAGAGCGCGGTACAGCACTTGCAGGTGAATGGGCTGGTCATCTACCACCAGCAACCGCGGCTTGCGCTGTGGGCTGGCCAGCGGCAGCAACACATCCACCCCCTGCTTGGGCGCGGGAGGTGCGCCGACCAATTCCAAGGTTTGTGTGGGTGCGAATTCAGGCACGGGACTGGCTTTGTTGTAAGAGGTCTTGGGCGGCGCTCAGGGCCTGCTCGAAATCGAGCATTTCCATCGCGGCGTGCAGCGGCTGCCATTCTGGTGCCCCTGCCACGGAAGCATCTTGCAGCATTTCGTCGTGCAACTCCAGTGCCTGCATGTCAGAAGCCGTCAGCAGGCCGACCAAGGCCTGCAAACGCGGGGTCCAGAGCGGCCGCCAGTCAATGTCTGGGGCTGCACTTGCCGCCGGTGTGGCGGGGCCCGTGGGCTGCATGGCATCGAGCACCTGGCGCAGGGCCAGGTCGCTCCTGGCCATTTCATCCTGCACGGTTGGCAACCAGTCGGTGGGCACAGGGCCAGGCTGGCCCAAACCAGCCTTGACATGGTTTTCAGCGTTGGCAGCCAACTCGGCGAGACGGAAAGCACCGACCGTGCTGGCCGTCCCCTTGACGGTGTGCAGTGCAGCCGCAATGTCTGCCGCCGACCCTTCGGCGACCAGCGCGGCCAAGCGGGCTGACTGCGGGGGCAAATCGGCGCAGAAATTGCGCACGATGCGTTGGTAAAAGACAGGGTCTCCGCCCAGGCGGTCCAAAGCGGCGGTCACCTCCACCCTGTCGCTGGCTGGCCAGGCAGCAGGCTGCGGATAATTTTCATAGTCTTTTATGCCTCTATCGCTTATTCCTTTTGCTGTATCAGCTATATTTTTTACATCGTCCTGAACCTGATCATTGGGGTCAAACGGCTTGACGCTGCCACCGGCCCACTTCAGCAGGGTGCGCACAAGGTGCTGCAACTCAAACGGTTTGCCCACATGGTCGTTCATGCCAGCCGCCAGGCAGGCCTCGCGGTCGCTGACCATGGCGTTGGCCGTCATGGCCACGATGGGCAAGTCATTCATTTGAAGCTTGTGGCGTATGGCATGTGTGGCCTGCAAGCCGTCAAGCACAGGCATTTGCATGTCCATCAGCACCAAATCAAAGCCGTCCGGGTTCTGCCGCAGTTGGTCCACCGCAATTTGCCCGTTGTCGGCCAAGTGCACCACCGCGCCCTCCCGCGTGAGCAGTTCTTCAGCCACCTGCTGGTTGATGAGGTTGTCTTCGGCCAGCAACAGCCGCATGCCGTTGAGCAGGCGCTGGCCTTGTGCAGCCGTGACGGTGCGTGGGCCCACGCCAGATGCCAGAGCCAGCGCATCGGCCACGGCGTCGTACAGCATGGAGCCGGTGACGGGCTTCACCAGGAAGCCGTCCAGCAAGTCGCGCTGCGCTTGCGCGGCGCCCTGCAGCAACTCGCGGCCGCTGGCCGTGACCATGATCATCAGCGGCCGTGGACCGGTGCCAAACAGCTTGCGCAGTTCGGCGGCCAGGTGCATACCGTCCATGCCGGGCATGTCCCAGTCCAGGAAAATCACGTCAAACGGCTTGGCCGACTGACCCAGACCGGCCTGCACCAGAGCCAGTGCATCTTCAGGGCCTTCTGCTGCGGTGGAAGACCAGCCGATGGCCTGCAGCACCCCGGTCATGATTTGCTGCGCCACCAGGTTGTCATCCACCACGAGAGCGTTCAAATTCCCCAAAGCGGGCCGCTGGACCTCGGCAAACTCAACGGGGAGCGCCGATGGTTTGCGCATCTTCAACTCAAAGTAGAAGGTACTGCCCTCGCCCAGCGTGCTGCTGAGCTGGAGCTCGCCGCCCATCAGCCGCACCAGCCGCTGGCTGATGGCCAGCCCCAACCCCGTGCCCCCGTATTTGCGGGCGGTGGAACTCTCGGCCTGCGAAAAGCCACTGAAAATTTTGGCCTGCGCCTCGGGCGAAATACCGATGCCGCTGTCGTGTACCTCAAAGCGCACGGTGGCCTCTTCAAAGGGCATGTCGGGCGTGCCAGCCTGGACCAGGCTTTGCAGTTGCACTTTCAGCAACACCTCACCCTGCGACGTGAACTTGATGGCGTTGCCACCCAGGTTGATGAGCACCTGCTGCAACCGCAACGAGTCGCCGATCAGCACCTTCGGAATCGCGGGATCGATGTCAAACAGCAGTTCCAGTTGCTTGTCTTTGAGGTTGCTGGAGTAAATGGTGGCGAGGTCTCGCACCAGTTTGTCAAACGCAAACGGCTCGGGGTCCAACTCCATCTTGCCGGCTTCCACTTTGGAGAAGTCGAGGATGTCGTTCAAGATGCCCAGCAAGCTCTTGGCAGCACTTTCGCTCTTTTGGGTGTAGTCCTTCTGGCGGGCGGTCAGGTCGGTGGTTTGCAACAGGTGCAGCATGCCCAGAATGGCGTTCATGGGCGTGCGGATTTCGTGGCTCATGTTGGCCACGAACTGGCTCTTGGCCTGAGACGCGGCGTCCGCTTCCTCGCGTGCCTGCACCAGTTCAGTGATGTCGATGCGAAAACCAACGCGGTATTTGTCAGCCGTGCGCTGCTCAATGATGCGCAGCACTTTGCCATTGGCCAGCTTCTGCAACACGTCCTGGTTGGAGTCGAGATGCCGGGACAGGCGCTCCTGTACCCACTCGTCCACACGCCCCAATGCTTCGGCGTACTCGCCACGTTCAGCACCATAACGGATGATTTCTTCGAACGTGCGCCCGGGCTCGATGACGGGCGCAGACAGCGAGTAGATCTCTTTGTAGCGCTCGTTGCAGAACACCAGACGGTCCTCAGGGTCATACAACACAAAGGCCTCACCCAGCGCGTCGATGGAGCTTCGCAGGATGCGCTCTTTTTCAGCTGCTGCCTCTCGGGCGTTGACGATGTCGGTCACGTCAATGCGGAAACCTACCCGGTACCCGTCGGGCGTGTTGCGTTCCAGGATGCGCAACACCCGGCCTGAAGACACATTTTGTAAAAAGTCCAGCATCGGCTGGTTGTGTTGCGCGAGGCGCTCGGCCACCCACTCGTCCACGCGGCCCACAGCAGCGGGAATTTCACCGCTCTGCGCAGCGGAGCGGATGATGTCCTCGAACCGCGCACCCTGCACGATGTGGGCAGCGGTTTTAGGCCGGAACTGGCGGTACTGCTCGTTGCACATCACCAAACGGTCTTGCGGGTCGAAGAGCACAAAGCCCTGGTCCAGCGCCTCGATGGCGCTGCGCAAAATGCGCTCGCTTTCGGCTGCGGCCTGCTGGGCATTGACCAGTTCGGTCACGTCCAAGCGGGTGCCCGTGAACATCACACTGCGACCTTGTGCGTCGCGCTCCACGACACGGCCCCGGTCTTGCACCCACACCACGTGACCGTCTTTGTGCAGGGCCCGCACGGTGAAGTCGTGGTATTCGCTCTCTCCGCGCCAGTGGCGGAACAGCGCTTCCTGCGCTTTTTTAAAGTCTTCAGGGTGCGTGGTGCGCGCCAGGCACTCCCAGGCACTGGTTTCCAGCTCTTCCGGTTCGTAGCCGAGCATCCGGGCGAATATCGCGTTGAACTCGCCGTGGCCGGTCTGGAGGTTCCATTCCCAGGTGCCCGCACGGGTGCCTTCAATGATGTTGTTGAGGCGCAGCGAATCGGCCTCCGCACGCATCTGGGCCTCTTTCAGCGCAGACACGTCGATATGGGTGCCATACATCATCAGGGCTTTGCCGTCTGACGAATGCGACACCACTCGGCCACGGCTCTGGACCCACACCCAATGGCCATCGCGGTGCTGGAGGCGTATGGTTTCGCTGTAATAGGGTATTTCGCCCGCCGCATGGGCAGCCAGCGACACTGCGGCGCGCAGGGCATCTTGGGGATGACACAGGCGCTCCCACACGTCGGACGTAACGGGGTTCAATTCGTGCCAGTTGAGACCCAGCATGTCGGCCCACAGAGCGTCGATTTGAGACTCTTGGGTTTGCAGGTTCAGCGCCCAGGTGCCGGCGCGCGCGCCTTCAATGGTGGTTTGCAGCCGCTGGCGGCCTTCGAACAATTCCAGCTCACGCTGTTTGCGCTCGTCAATGTCCTGCACCGTGCCGTACACCCGCAGGCAGCGGCCGTTGGCCATTTCAGACACGCCAATGGTGCGTACCCAGCGCAAGTTGCCACCGTGGGTGAGTATCTGCATCTCGGTGTCGTAGCCCTGTCCCTCTTCCGCAGCACGCTGAACCATCGCGGTCAGTGCCGCGCGCGTGGATTCCTCGGGGTGACATGCCAAGGCAGTTTCTGGCGTGGGGTCAGTGCCGGGCGGGAACTCGTATATCTCGCGGGTCACGGCCGACAGTTTCAATTGCTGGGTCTGCCAGTCCAGCTCCCAGGTGCCGATGCGCGCGGCCTGGTTCGACATTTCCAGCGTCTGCCGGGCCCGCTCCAGCTCCTCCTGCGCCACCTTGCGGGCGGTGATGTCGGTGCGAATGGACACATACCGTTCGATCTCACCGGTGGCGTTCACGAACGGGGCCACCAGGCTGTCCAGCCAATACAGCCGCCCACTTTTGGCGCGGTTGCACACCTCGCCGTGCCATGGCTTGCCAGCCTGGATGGTGCTCCACATCGCCCCCCAGAACCCGGACGGGTGGTGGCCCGAGTTGACGATGTGGTGCCCCGTACCGATCAGTTCTTCCGCGCTGTAACCGCTGATGTCCATGAACGCCTGATTGGCATCGGTGATGATTCCACGGGCATCGGTTTGCGACACGATGGCGTGGGTCTTGATGGTGTTCATCAACGCCTCGGTCTCGCGCAGGGCCGCCACCATTTCTTCCCGCGCCTGAAGCTCGGCGGTGATATCGCTTTCGATCGATATGAAGCCTGTGACCTCGCCCCACTCGTTGCGTGTGGGTTGAATGTCTACCCGTGTCCAGTACTCCTGCCCGCTCTTGCTGCGGCTGCGCACCTCCGCCTTGTAGTCTTGGGTACCTTCGAGCGCTGCGGCAAGTTGCTTGTGTGTGGCCCAATCGGATTTCTCAAAGTACAGCAGCTCGTCTGCACGTCGGCCCTGGACTTCCTCAAGGGTGTACCCGGTCTGCTGGACGAATGCCTCGTTGACCCACTGAATCCGCCCTGCCGGGTCGGTGATGGTGACCAAGTTGGTGGTATTGCGGGCCACCAGCGCCAGGCGCTGGTTTTCCAGACCCATGGCGGCCAATTGACGCTGTGCTTCGCTGCGGCCCCGCACCATCAACCACACCCACCAAGCCACCAGCAAGGTGGCAAACGCGCCCCCAAAGCCAACAGCCACGGAGGAGTGTTGGTCGGTTTGCTCGTCAAAAATGGGGGTGGAACGTGCACTCAGGTCAAAGTAGCGGTTGCCCCAGAAGAACTGCTCGCGGTGCTCCAGGCGATGTGCCGCAGGGGCCAGGGCACTGCCGTCGGCTTGCAGCCGCAGACCGGAATGGTCATACAGCATCACTCCCTGGGTCTGACCATCGCCCCGAACGGCGAGAGCATCGGAAATGTCGAAATCGACAGTCAACTTGAGCCCCGCGATCGCAGTCTTAATGAGCGCGTCGGCCTCGAACGACAGCAGGGCAAAACCCTGCAGGTACGTTGAACGGTCTGCGGGGGTATGGGGCACACTGCCGGTTTCGTACACCGGCATGTAGTACATAAATGATGGCTTGGCTTCCTTTGCGTTGACCCGCACCACCGGCGCCGTCAGCACCGCCGTGCCGGAGCGTGCTGCCCGCTCCATGGCTGCCCAGCGATCGGTGTTGCTGGACACCTCAAGCCCTAATGCCTGACGCGAGGCCACGGGTTGCACCAACTCAATCACAAACCGATCGTCTATCCCCCGCCCGTGCTCCGAGTTCATGTACCTGAACTTGAAGCCTGGGTCCTCCTCCGAGCGCGACTCCACGTAAGCCTCCAGATCGCGCATCGGAACGCGACGGGCATAGGCCAAAGCAGACACTGCTGGAAAACGGGCCTTGAGATCCAGCGAGTCCGAAAAGTGCTCGAACTCAGGCGTCGTCAGCTCTTTTGATGCGGCAAACGCCCCACGCACCGCAGTCAACAGCAGGGCTTGCTGGTTGAGGTGATTTTGCAGTGAGGCCTTGAGCCGTTCGATCTCGCGGTCGAACAACAGCTGCTCACGCTGTGCTGCGGTTTGGTTGAACGCGCGCACCGACCAAGTCGTGAGCGCTGCACCCAAGACGAGCACAGCCACCACCCAAAGACTGGGGTGCAGAAGTTTGATGTATCGCCCCATGCCCAACACCCCTCAGGTGCGCAACACGCGCTTCAACTCAACCTCCAGTGCGTCGCGTTCCAGGGGCTTGGCCAAGTATCCGTCGGCACCGGCGGCGAGAAAACGTGCGCGATCGCTGGGCATGTCAAATGCCGTGACCATGATCACCGGCGTGCGCCGGGCACCTTGCTTTTCCCGCTTTCGTATTTCGGCCACAGTGGATACCCCGTCAAGGTGGGGCATGGTGACATCCATCAGCGCCACATCAAAGGCCTGTGCCTCCAGCGCTTTGAGGGCTTTTTCGCCGTCGGTCACCAGCACGCCGCTGTGGCCCATGTCGCGCAGCACGCGGGTCGCAACCCGGAGGTTAACTGGGTTGTCGTCTGCAACCAGGATACGAAGGGATTTGGAGGCCGATGCGACTGTTGTCATGGATATGTCTGTGTAACCGTGGATACAAAATCCCCGCGCTCTGCGGCGCGTGGGTGGAGCCTGCTTCACAGCGCCCCGAAAACTTTTTTAAGGAGCGCCGTCCCGGCTTGCGCCGGGTTTTGGCGTATTTTGCGCTCTTCTTCACCTATGACCTGGTAAAGGCCCGCCAGTGCGCGAGACGTTACGTAGCCAGGCAGGTCTGCGTCTTCCGGCTTGATGAGGCCCAGCTTGGCAGCCCTGCCGGCCACGGCCTGGTACTTGTCGGCCAGTTGCACCTGGTCAGTGCTGCGCTTGACCACAGGCAGAAACTGCGCGGTGAGTGGCGTACGTGTTTTGGCTGCAAAAAAGTCGGTGACCGACGTTTCGCCCCCACCCAAGATACGGCGTGCATCGTCCACACCCAAACCTTTGATGGCCTGCGACAGCAAGTCGGCAGCCAGGGGAACGGCTTTTTCAGCCGCCTCGTTCATGGCTTGCACCAGGGCATCCAACCGCTTGCTCTGGCCCGTTGCTTTCAGGATCGGCGCAGCGTCTTCCAGCACGCCTGGCAAACCAATGCGAACTTTCGGGTTGTTGAGGAATCCACCCGCTTGCCCGAGTTGGGCGACGGCGGCTTTGGCCCCCGTGGCCAGTGCCTCTCTGATGGCGCCCAATGAATCGGAGCTGCTCAGAGAAGCAAGACCTTGTGCCTGAGCCGCTCCCATGCCCGCGCTGGCGGCCAGCAAGGTTGCCCACGCTGCATGGTTAAATTCACGTCGCTGCATGGAAGCCGCCTTTGCCTGTTGGATTTTTTGTTTACCCGATGCCCCGCACACCATGAATAACCTGATTCGCCCGGCCCTGATGGCCACCACGTTCGCTCTGGTTTTGGGTTTGGGCGGCTGCTCCAGCTCCGAGCCGGCTCCGCCTTCCACGTTTGTGCTGTTGGACGGCAGCAAATCTACCACCGCCGACCTCAAGGGAAAGGTCACACTGGTGAATTTCTGGGCCACCACGTGTGTGAGTTGTGTGAAGGAAATGCCAGAACTGGCGGCCACTTACCTCAAGTTCAAAGACCGTGGGTTCGAGACCGTGGCCGTGGCGATGAGTTACGACCCGCCAACCTACGTGGTGAATTTTGCGCAGTCGCGCCAGTTGCCGTTCAAAGTGGCGATCGACAACACGGGTGCGGTGGCGCAGGCGTGGGGCGACATCAAAATCACGCCCACCACGTTCATCGTGGACAAGAAGGGGCAGATTGTGAAGCGCTACATCGGAGAACCTGACTTTGCGGCGCTGCACCAGTTGCTGGAGAAACTTCTGGCTGAGAGCTGAGTCCTGATCCACAGGGCGGCCGGGCGATAGTTTGCCATATGTGCCGCCCGGCGCTCGTGTTTATTAAATAGTGTGCTACAGTTTATTTGACTTTGTAGCTGTCGTGACATGCCTTGCAGGTGGCGGCTGTGTCGCCAAAAGCGGCCTTCAAAGCGTCGAGGTTACCCATTTTGGCTGCGGCCGCGAGTTTGGTCACTTCACCGCGCATTTTTTCAGCGCCCTGGTCGAACTTGGCTTTTTCTGTCCACATCTCGGGTTTGGCATTGGACTTGATGGTTTCGGTTCCGGGTGCAAAACCAGCCCAAGGCAGTTTGCTCATGGTTTCCACGATGGCTGCGTTGTCTGCGGCGACTTTGGCATCGAAAGGCATTTTCCCGTTGGCCATTGCACCCAGGCGACCGAAATGCTGTGACATCACGAAGAATGCGTTTTGCCGATACTTCACGGCGTCTTCCGGTTTCTGGAATTGGGCCATGGCAGGCGCTGCAGCTGCGGCGGCGGCAACAACCACCAAAATTCGTGCGAGGTTTTTCATACGGGTTCTTTCATGGGGAGTTGGCAAACGACAGTGTCTGCGAGCGAGAGTGTAAAAACACCGGGGCAGTGTTCCGCCATGTGGTTGTGTGATTTCAGTCACACGGCTTGATTTTTTATTTTTGGGGAGGTTTCATGTTGAAGATTCGAGTTTGGGATTTGCCCACGCGGCTGTTTCATTGGGCATTGATGGTGGCCGTTATGGGTCTGTTGGTCACCGGCAATGTGGGGGGCAACTGGATCAACTGGCACATGCGTTTGGGCTATGCCGTTTTCACCCTGATCCTGTTTCGGCTCGTCTGGGGTTTTGTGGGTGGGCACTGGTCTCGATTTGGAAATTTCGTGCCTACACCGCGCGGCCTGTGGGCATATCTGAGGGGTGCCGAGCCAGCGAAGCATGTGGGTCACAACCCGCTGGGCGCCCTTTCGGTGCTGGCATTGTTGACGGTGTTGGCCGCGCAGGTGGGCTCAGGTTTGTTGACAGACGACGAAATCGCGTTCACTGGCCCCCTGGTTCCGCTGGTGTCGTCTTCCGCTGTGAGTTTGGCCAGTTGGTACCACAGTGAGGTTGGCAAGTTGGTGTTGCTGGCCTTGGTGGCTTTGCACCTGTCGGCCATCGCTTTTTACAGGTTCGTGAAAAAGCAGCGGCTTGTGCAAGCAATGCTCACCGGGGATCAACCTGCCCCACCGCCGCTGCCCGCAGAGACACGCGACACTCTTTCCACCCGCTTTTTGGCGCTGGCAATTTTGCTGGGCTGCGCAGGCGTGGTGTTTGCCGTTGTATCGGCTGGCGGTGCTGGCTGATGGGGAGCTAACCGTCATGGTTTACTCCCACCGGGTCTGGCTGTAAAGCCTGCGGCGATCACGCGCAGGAATACAAACCTCAACCCTCTTTCGCTTGGGCCAGCAACGTCTCCGCATCGCTGACTTCAAATTTGCCTGGCGCCTCAACGTTCAGGCTTGTCACCACCCCATTTTTCACAAGCATGGAATAGCGGTTGCTGCGCAAACCCATGCCCCGGGCGGTCAGATCAAGTGTGAGACCGGTGGCTTTGGCAAAGTCAGCCGAGCCGTCTCCCAACATACGGACTTTGCCTGCAGTTTGTTGGTCCTTGGCCCACGCGCCCATCACGAATGCATCATTGACACTGATACACCAGATTTCATCCACCCCGGCGGATTTGAGTGCATCGGCGTGCTCCACATAACCTGGAACGTGTTTGGCTGAACAGGTGGGGGTGAACGCACCGGGAAGCGCAAAAACAGCGATGGTTTTGCCTGCAGTGGCTGAAGCAGTGTCAACTGGCGCAGGCCCTATGGGGCAACCCTCTGTCTCGACTGCGTTGAATTCGATCAACGTGGTTGCGGGCAACGTGTCGCCAATTTTGATCATGTTTTCTCCTGTTTGGGTTGGATCACCAAAATGCGATCGGAAATAAAAAAAGCGACTGAATTGTCAGTCGCTTTTCGGTGCGGCGCAGTGTGCGCTGCAAACAGGCTTACACAGCCTCGGCTTTTTGAACCAGGCGCGTGGC
>JFJP01039426.1_pt1 | contig 14050 bp, 13 predicted proteins | sample 431651 | NCBI WGS metagenome assembly JFJP01 (sample SAMN02602958, study PRJNA72255) | Microbial mat metagenome, whole genome shotgun sequencing project. | biome: fresh water; feature: sink hole; material: water; isolation source: purple microbial (photo- and chemosynthetic) mats found in... | reverse complement strand
TGATGTTACCTGCTTTTGCAAATTGTCCACCGTAAATTTTTACGCCAAGTCTTTTGCTTTCCGATTCACGACCGTTTCTTGAGCTACCAGCTCCTTTTTTATGTGCCATCTTTTTCTATTTTTTTCGGTTAAGCTACAATAATTTCCTTGATAAATAACTCTGTAAAATCTTGACGGTGACCGTTGCGTTTGCGGTATCCTTTACGACGTTTTTTATGGAAAACGATTACTTTTTCGCCACGTACATGGGATAATACTTCACAAACGATTTTTGCACCTGCTACAACTGGAGCACCTACGGTAACGGTTCCATCGTTGTCGAGCAATAATACTTTGTCAAACTCTAATTCTGCGCCTCGGTCGGCTTCATTCATGCGATGGATATACAGTCTTTTTCCGGCTTCTACCTTGAACTGCTGTCCCAAAATCTCTACGATTGCGTACATTTTTTGAATAACTTTTCGGATTACATCGGATAGGTGAGATGCCAATAGACATTGCTTCTTGTTAACCTTTTCCGAAATGAACTGCAAAATTACACTTTTATTTTTAATCTACAATACTTTGACTCAAAATAATTTCATCCATTTCTGGGTTTTTGTTGATTGATGAAGATTTTTATAGCGCTGCAAAAGGTAAAAACAATAATTTCATATTACAATAGCATCACTAATTATTTTTTTATTATCTTTGCAGAAATTATTTTTTTAAATATACAATAATATCTGATAACATGCTGTTTAAAAACGAAATATCAACCGAAATGGCCGAAGAACTTTCTCGGGATGGTGATAAAGCACTGAAATTCATTGCTGATATTAAATGGGAAAGCGGTTTTGTGTGTCGTAAATGCGGTCATACCAATTATTGCGACGGAAAATCTCCATCCTCTCGTCGCTGCACACGTTGCAAAACAGAGGAGTCTGCTACGGCGCATACCTTATTTCACAATATTAAATTCCCCATCAATAAAGCGTTTTTTATTGCTTACAATGTATGTGTACTCAATAATGAATTTTCATCCTATAATTATTCCGACCAGTTGGGTTTGAACCAAATGACTTGTTGGAAATTTCGTAAACGCATTCAAAACTGTATGCTTAAAATAGATAATAAAGAAAAAGTGACCATCCAAACCATTATGATGAGTGATTATAAATCATAATGGATATTTTTTGTATAAATTTTAAAATCAATAATATGAATACTAACAATTTGCTTAAAGTGTTTACTATGTTCTCATTCCTCTTTTCTTTGTTTAATGTTAATGCGCAAGATTGGGCCAACCTAAAGCGTTATCAGGATGAAAATACTGCTATCACCGTTTCGGTGAAGGATGAGAATCGTGTCGTTTTTATGGGAAATTCCATTACACAACAATGGAAAGAAAATCGACCCGAGTTTTTCTCCAAAAATCCATATATTTGTCGCGGAATCAGCGGACAAACTACAACTCAAATGTTGGTGCGTTTTCGTCAGGATGTAATTGCATTGCAACCCAATGTGGTGGTAATTCTGGCTGGAACAAACGATATTGCTGGAAATACTGGTCCTTCAACTCTCGAAATGATTGCTGATAATCTTGCTTCTATGGCTGAAATAGCCAATGCAAATGGTATTCAGGTAGTATTGTGTTCGGTTTTGCCTGCTTTCGATTACCCTTGGAGAAAAGGATTGGAACCAAATCTGAAAATTCCGAAGTTAAATGAGATGATTAAAAATTATTGCAATAAAAAGGGTATTATTTACCTTGATTATTTCACCCCAATGGCAAATGAAGGGAATGGAATGAAAACGGAACTAACAACCGATGGCGTGCATTGCAGCATTGAAGGTTATAAAGTTATGGAGCCGTTAGTTCAGGCGGCAATTGAAATTGCTTTGAAAAAGAAACCAAAGAAATAATTTTTAATCAGCAATTATTAAAACAAAAAACGCAATAATAAATATCCAACGATATTATAATATTGCGTTTTTTTTATCACAAATGTCTGTATGTAAGCAATTTAGATCAATATTTATTGAAAATGATACAAGAAAACAATTATGGCTTCCAATGCCGATTTCTTATTGTCTTTTATTTCCAACACTACTTGAATTTCAGCTTTGGTAGTTCCTCTCAAATTAACTAATGAATGAAGTTTGGCCTTCAATCTCACTTCGCTTCCCACCAATACTGGTTGATTAAACCGCAGCTTCTCAATGCCATAATTCACAGTAAGTTTAGAGTTGTGCACTTCCACAATTTGATCCCACAAGTGTGGCATAACCGATAAATTTAAGAATCCATGAGCAATAGTACTCTTGAACGGACTCTCAGTTTTTGCTCTTTCAGCGTCCACATGTATCCATTGATGATCCAACGTGGCATCGGCAAACAAATTGATTTGTTCCTGAGAAATGGTGATATAATCCGAAACTCCTAAATCTTGACCTACGAATTTTTCAAACTCGGCAAAACTGCCAATAATAATTACACTCATAATTGTTTCCTATTGTTTGTGATGGTTTTTTTTCTAAGTTATACGAAACTCATTTAAATGCTATTAAAAAAAAAGGACAAAATCATTCTTATTAAATAGTTACATACTTATTTTTAATGGCGAACAACACTAAATTAATAGTATGTTTTGTATTCGTTTTTTCCAATAATTTGGAACGATGCGCTTCAATAGTCTTTACACTCCTAAAAAGTTTTTCAGCTATTTCGCTGGCTGTGAGTCCTTCACAAAAGTATTTTAAAATTTCAAGTTCTCTTTCCGTAAAGTCGTAACTGGTAGTTATTTTGCTATTAGTATTGGTAGGTTGTTTTCCAATATTAAGTATAATCTGACGTAGTAGTTCGTTCGAAAAATAACTTTCGCCACTAATAACCCTTTTAACAGCTCTTTCTAGCTCTTGTTTTCCAGAGGTTTTAAGCACAAAACCCATGGCTCCAGCATTAATCATTTCTGTATAGTTATCCTTTTCGCTGAGCATTGTTAGCACCAGAATCTTTAAATCTGGTCTTATTGCTTTAGCTTTTAATGTTGCCTCCAATCCATTCATTATAGGCATTTCTATATCCATCAAAACCAAATCTGGTTTTAAATCAAGAAGCAAATCAAGAAATACCTTACCATTTTCAGCCTCTGCTATTACCTGACCCATTCCTTCTTTTTCAATCAGAAGTTTCATTCCCTCGCGGAATAATAAATGGTCATCTACAATGATAATCTTACTTTGATTCATTTTTTGTTTTTTTTATAGTTCTACTTTAGTAAAATAAAACTTGAAAATAATTTAAACTACATTTCAATCAATTTTTTTCAATAGAAATAATGCATTATACACTACATAAATATGGTATATCTTAAAAAAAAGTACCGATTAATATTTGTATGTTAATTCCTCTTGTTTTGTAAAATACAGAATAATGTTAGCCCATTAATTTGTAAAAATATTAGTTAGATATTTCTTAAACCATTCATTTTGAAAAAAAAACGATACATTTCTCTTATTCCTATAAATAATATAGTAATTAGGTAATGCAAAATTAGTTCATTATCTAGTAAAATCCACTAGTGTGAACTACTATTTAATGAAAGGGTAAACTATATATATTTAAATTGCACTTTATTTGTTACTAGTTGTGCCTAATAAATTGGCAATACATTTTATTATATTTAATTGTAAATCAAATGATTATAACAGATTTTATATTTTCAAAATACCAACATAAGTTTTCGTAAGCTATGAAAAATATAACTGTTAAACTTCGTCAATCGGTAGTTCTATAGTAACGTTCATTCCATTTCCAATTTTCGATTTAAGCTTAAATTTACCCCTCAAGCTCTTAATCCTTTGCTGAATATTCATTACTCCCATGCCTTTATTGTTATTTTCAGTACTTAATAAATCAAAGCCAATACCATTATCAGAATAAGTAAACTGAATTGATTTTTTCGCTCTGTTAAAGTTAAAATTAATGTTTACTAAAGTAGCTTTGGCATAAGTAATTGTATTTTTAATTAACTCTGTACTAATCCTATAAAGTGTAGTTTCTATAAAATTATCAAATCTTTCATTGGTATTAGACGTAAAGTTGATTTTTATTTTATTTGTATCATTTAATCTTTCCGTAAAGTCCGTAATAGTGTCAACATAGCCAAACTTTTTTAAATTCTGTGTGCTCAATCCTCGCGCTATTTCACGCGAACTTTGAATAGCACTTTCTATATTTGCATTTCCTTTTTGTGTAATGATCTTTATTTTTTCGGGATCATTTGTTTCCGATAACCATTGAAAGTAAAGCTTAATGGTAGAAAGTAAAGGGCTCATGCCATCATGCAATTCCCTCGAAAACCTATTTCTTTCACGCTCCTCTACATTCACAGTCACTTTCAAAAGTTCACTTTCCGCCTTCACTTTTTGAGTCACATTTAAGTTAGAAACTCTCATTCCCATATACTTACCGTTTATAGCGACACTTCTACAAACCGAACTTATCCACCTGACATCTCCGTTCTTTTTTACAATTCTATAAATTATCTCAGCATGCCTTTTCTTTTTTTTGATAAAATATACTGATTTTTTATGACTTTCCCAATTATCTCTATCATTTTCAAAAACAATTTTATCTAACAGTTTTGGGTCATTAATAAACTCTTGCGCCGTATAACCTGTTAATTTTTCGGCAGATGGCGACATATATAAAATTTCCTCCACATCGTTTATCCAGTACTCCCAACCGTACGTAAAATCAGCTACAGTTCTAAATTTTTCTTCCGCAAGTTTTAACGATATGTTTGAATTTGATAGCTCTGCTGTTCTTTCTCTCACCCTATCTTCCAACTTTTCGTTTAGATGCTTTAATTTTTCTTCAGCCAATTTTCTTTCTGTAATGTCATTTGCTAAAATGTGTCTGGCATTTCTTCCATCATAATTTACTGCATGTGAGGTTATTTCAACCAAAATAATTTTTCCAGTTTTAGTCTTGTGTTTTGCTTCTAGTGATAAATGATATGCTTGTTTATCTTTATTTAATTTTTTGTGTGGTGCAATTGAATTTTTATGAAGTTGAATATTTGTCAATTTCATTGTTTTAAATTCTTCCACCGAATACCCATATTGATTTACTGCCGCTGTATTAACTTCTAAAAATGCAAGCGTTACAAAATCAATTATCCACATAGGTTGCGGATTGTGTGCAAATAAATACCGATAGCTTTTCTCACTTTCTTGCAATTTTAATTCGCCAATTTTTCGTTCAGTAATATCAGTAGCAATGCCTTCAAAATGGATAATATTGCCATCCTTATCCTTTTTTGCTACACCACTTGATCTATGCCATTTCCACTCTCCATAAAGGTTTCTAACACGGTATTCAACCCAATCTTGCCTGTCTTCTTTAAGTATTGCTTTTAAAACATATTCTTCACATTTCTTTCTGTCATCTGGATGTACAAACTCTTCATAGGATTTCCCAACTACCTCACTTTCAGGATGTCCCAATAATACTGTCCAAGCATTTGATACAAAGGTAAAAATCCCATTGGAATTTAATATATAAACAATATCTTTGCTATTTTCGATCAGCTCTCTGTACTTTTCTTCCGATTTTCTTAAACCATCTTCAGCTAATTTTCGATCTGTAATATCGGTAAAAACTCCCAAAATTCCAATAATATTTCCTTGAGTGTCACGAAGCGGAATTTTACTTGAGTCGAACCAAGATTGCTCACCATTCTGATGCTGTTTCATTTCTATCTTGTGCAAATTTTGCTTACCTGTTTCTATAATTTCGCAATCTTCGGCATGGTAATTCTCAGCCTTTTTTATATCCTTTAAAAAATCAAAATCCGTTTTGCCAACTATTTCTGACCTCGATTTTAATCCTATTCCTCGTACAAACAACTCATTGCAGCCTAGGTATTTTGACTCTTTATCCTTCCAAAAAATTTCACCCGGAAATTGGTCTAAAATACTTTTAAGTATTTGATCTCTTTTATGTAGCGCAGCTTCTCCTTTTTTTCTTTCAGTAATGTCTAATGATACACTTCCAGTACAAAATACTTTTCCTGCACCATTAAAAATTGGATATTTTTTTGTCAAAATTTCCCTATAATCTCCATTTGGAAGTATTATAAATTCCTCTTTTAATATATAGTCACCTTTTTCTAATTTTTGAACCTGCTCATCATCCCTCATATATGAACGTACTGGTTCAGAATTTGGGGATACATCAAAGATTTCAGCATCGGTTTTTCCAACAACTTCCCGCAAAAACTTCTTTCCAATAATGTCGAGAAAACCTTTGTTGGCCGCTACCACTTTTAAATCCAGATCCTTCACTACCACAATGTTATTCGTATTATCTATAGATGCCATCAAAAACTCCCTCTCTTCAATGGCTTGCTTTTCTAAAGTAATATCAATGGCAAAATGAAGAAATACCTCCTCGTTAATTTTTATCCAGTAAGCATTCCATGTTTTATTTAATGCTTGAATTTCCCTATTATTTTGTTCAGTTGACTCCGAAAAGCACTTCTCAGCCTGACAAAACGTACATCTTACTTCATATTTACTCGGTACAGTATTCGGATAATTCGATATCTTTCTTTTAAATTGTGCCGAAATATGCTCTGTTTTTCCAAACTCTCGCCAGCAATGTCCACCTATTTTCACACCCATATCTAAGGCTGCTTTGTTTGCATCCAATACAATTCGGTCGGCTCTTTTAATATACATGGCAGGGTAGGGGAGGGATGCCAATAAAGTTTCATTTAATTCGGCCGACTTTTTTATTTCAGCAATATTCATTACCGTTATTAAGCAGTTTTCTGAATTGTTGGCCAATTTACCTGTGAGTTGTACAAGAATTGGAGCATTATCTGAAACTTTCAGCTTTAATTCACAGGTAGTTATGTTTTTATCAATAAAGATATGTTGTAAAAATGTATTGAAAATTGGGATACTGTCATCGCAAACAAAATTTATAAATAATCTATCATTAAGTTGCATATTATTTTTACCAAGTATTTGATAACCAATAATATTAGAATCAATTATTTTACCTGAGTACGATATTGTGAAATATGCCGATGGTGCAAAATCATATAATTCAGCATATTTTTGGGCGGAGTTTTCAGCTTGCTCTTTTACCAAACGTAGCGATTTGATTTGGAGTTGCATCTCTAACTGTTGAGCTTCTAGCACATGTATAGTACTTATCAAGTCTGATATGGATGAATCTGAGCTTGAGATACATTTCTCATTTTGAACCAACTTCATAACTATGTTTTTAGTAGTATTTGTCTTATTATCAGTACTATTCATGTTTCCGATTTCCTTTTCGGCATTGTAAAATATAATAACTCTATCACAATATAATTAAAGCAATGTATGTTAAGTTTTGTTGATTGGTATTTAACAATAATCCAATGATATTGCTCCAAAATTTACTTTTTTTTGATGCGAAAGTACAAATAAAAATTTTAGTATAAAAATTTAAATTTAAAATCAAATTTGGTTTAAATGAAACCTACTTTAGGGTTTGCAAAAATAGTATAAGTCTAGTTAAATTACTATAGGGTTTACACTATAAAAACGAGGGTAAACCCTACAAATTGGAGTGTTTTTACTATAAGAAGACTAAAAGAAATTTAATAATACCAAATGAAATTATCTGTTTTTTTTTGGTATCTGATTTGTTTCGAGTTTTTTTAAATTGAAAATTACAAAAAAAACCAATAAATGAACTATCATTCATTTATCATGTTTTAAAACTGTATTAAACTATGGTTATAAATGCTACTTTGAAAAATAGAATAACGAAACAAATGAGGTTCAATAGTTTACAATTAAATAGTACTTTAATCAATAGTTCGTTTTAAAGTTGGTAAGTTGTTGTATTTAAATGTAATAGATACTTTTATAACGAACCATTATTAATAACATCTAAATTTATAATTAAAAAACACACAAATCAACTCATTAATATACAAATATGAATAACTTTGAATTTTCTAATCCAGTAAAAATCATTTTTGGAAAAGGACAATTGGTAAAATTGACCAAAAATATCCCCTTAGATAAAAATATTTTATTGATTTATGGCGGTGGTAGTATCTTAAAAAATGGTGTTTACGATTCAATAAAGGAGGCTTTAAAAAATCACAACGTACATGAGTTTAGTGGTATAGAACCAAATCCAAGATACGAGACTGCTATGAAAGCAGTGGATATTATTAAACTCCAGAAAATTGATTTTTTACTTGCAGTAGGTGGTGGGTCTGTAATTGATGCAACCAAATTTATTGCGGCAGCAGCACTTTATGCCCAAGGCGATCCTTGGGATATTTTATCGAAACGCTCACCAGTGAAAGCTGCACTACCTTTTGGAGCGGTGTTAACTTTGCCAGCTACAGGTTCTGAAATGAATTCGGGCTCTGTTATTGAACGAAATTCTACCAATGAAAAACTAGCTTTTGGGAGTCCACATACCTTCCCGCAGTTTTCATTTTTGTTGCCTGAGGCAGCTGCCACCTTACCCAAACACCAGGTGGCCAATGGGGTAGTGGATGCTTTTATGCATACCATGGAGCAATATATGACCTATCCAGCCAATGCGCCTTTGGTAGATAGATTTGCCGAATCGATATTGCAAACTTTGATAGAAGAGGGACCAAAAGCTTATGAAAATCCAGCCAATTATGATGCTATGTCTAACTTAATGTGGTGTGCTACAATGGCTTTGAATGGTTTAATTGGATGCGGAGTTCCTCAAGACTGGGCGGTACACATGATGGGTCATGAATTGACATCGCAGTTTGGTATTGATCACGCCCGTACACTTGCCATCATTGCTCCAAGCCATTACAGATATAATTTTGAAAACAAAAAACAAAAACTAGCACAATATGGAGAGCGAGTATGGGGAATTTCAAACGGCACAATGGAAGAAAAAGCCCAAAATGCCATCGAAGCTACTGTTAATTTTTTCCACTCATTGGATGTAAATACCAAATTATCAAAATATACTGATAATTATGAGGGTACTGCACAAAATGTAGCCAAGCGTTTTAACGAACGTGGCTGGGTAAAAATGGGTGAACGTCAAAGCCTAACACCGGCCGATGTGGAAAAAATTGTGGAAATGAGTTATTGAAATAAAGCGTAAAAATAACAATTTTATAGATGTTTAATTTTATTTATATATTATCGGAGAACTATAAAAAACTTTATAAAGTATTTTAATTATCAAAAAATAAATAGTAAATAGATATGCTTCGCGATATTCGGAAACAATACATTTTTTCTTCGCTCGACGAACAGAACGCACTTTCTAATCCTTACGACCAATTTGATTTGTGGCTACAAGAAGTTATAGAAAGTGAGCAACTTGAACCTACTGCAATGGTTCTTTCTACCGTAGATAAAAATTCACAGCCACATTCGAGGGTTGTATTATTGAAGGAACTTACTACCAAAGGCTTTGTTTTTTATACCAATTACGAAGGACATAAAGCGCATCAAATGTCTCAAAATAATCAAGTCTCACTGTTATTTTTCTGGCCCGCTTTAGAGCGACAAGTGCGAATTGTAGGAACTGTAAAAAAAATTAGCGAACTAATTTCTACTGCCTATTTTCAATCACGACCTCTCGATAGTCAACTCGGAGCTTGGGCTTCACCGCAAAGTCAAGTTATTCGCTCGAAAGATTTTTTGGAACAACAGTTTAAGTATTATCAAGAGAAATTTGGAAGTTCTATACCAAAGCCTCCACATTGGGGTGGATACGTAGTAAAACCCATTTCTTTCGAGTTTTGGCAAGGACGACCCAACCGATTGCACGACAGACTTTTATTCTCGAAAGTATGTGGTGAGTGGAATATAGAAAGACTAGCACCTTAAATATAATTGGTATTGTATTTTCGTTGTATTAATATTGAGCAGCCTTTGTATGCCAAGAAGAATGATGTATTAATGGTTATTTATATTGAATATCAATGCTTTGCGTCTTAGCGCTCTTGAATACTCCGTTTGCGTTCAAAAAATTAAAAGTTGAATTATCGTAGCATACTTTTTATTAAAGTTTTTAAGCAAACGGTAATTAGCTAGATTAAGATTTAGAATCAATGAAAATGGCGATTTCGCTACTTTATTTTATTATTTAACGATTTGATTACTGATTAAATTTTCCTATAATTTATATTATGTATAGTAGCATTTGTCTATTTCCTACCAAATACAAAATTGACTCCCCTTAAGCAAAGAATCAAAAAAAAAGAACATTTGTAGAATTGCTTTGAAAGCAGTACTTTTGCCGCTCAAACAAAAAATACATAAATGAATAATGATCCGAAATGTCCTAAGTGTGGAATGGAAAATACTTACTTCGATTCGTCGAGTATGTTATACATTTGTCCAGATTGCAGTCACGAATTTAGCAAAGAAACAAATGTTGAAGAATTAGATGATAAAACGCCCAGGGATAGTAATGGCACAGAATTGTTAAACAATGACAGTGTTACGCTGATAAAAGATTTGAAGGTACGTGGTTCGTCATTGGTACTGAAACGTGGCACCAAAGTAAAGAGCATTCGCCTCACCGACGACCACGAAGAAGTTGATTGCAAGATAGATGGCACCAGCTTTGTGCTGAAATGCTGCTTCTTGAAAAAAGGATAATTTTAGTGGATAGTTGACAGTTAGTAGTTAATTGTTTAGCTTAATAAATCAGCGTTCTTTTCTTTATTTTTATTGAAAAAAGAAGGAAACTTTGTCTGAGGCCCCTATTAGGGGGTTTGGGGGTCATAGAACGAAATAAAAAAAGCCACTAAACATTATTATTTAGTGGCTTTTCTTTTCATTGAAAATTATTTATCATCACCGTGACTTTCTAAATAATTTTTTATTTCTTGATTATAACCTATTGCTTTGTTCGAGTCAATTATTATTGCTAATTCATCCAATTGTGATTGATCCAATACAGCCGGTGCATCCATCATTACGTCACGTCCCGAATTATTTTTGGGGAAAGCAATACAATCGCGGATACTGTCCAACCCTGCAAAAAGCGAAACCAAACGGTCCAAACCAAAGGCTAATCCACCGTGAGGCGGTGCACCATATTGGAAAGCACTCATCAAGAATCCAAACTGTGCTTCAGCTTTTTCGGGCGTAAAACCAAGGTGATGGAACATCTCTTGTTGCACTGCCCGGTCGTGAATACGGATAGAACCTCCACCCAACTCCACACCATTTACCACCATGTCATACGCATTGGAACGAACTGCTCCTTTGTTGGTTTGCAACAATGGTAGGTCTTCAAGCATTGGAGATGTAAATGGGTGGTGCATAGCATAATAGCGGTCTGTTTCTTCGTCATATTCAAAGAGTGGGAAATCAATAATCCACAGTGGAGCAAACACATTTTTGTCACGAAGCCCTAACCTCGCTCCTATTTCCAAGCGCAATTCGCACAAGGCTTTTTGGGTTTTCCGCATTTCACCGGACATCAACAGTATCAAATCACCAGGTTGTGCGTTGAAATGGGCAGCAATTAGTTTTAAATCTTCAGGAGCATAGAATTTATCTACCGAAGACTTGAAAGTACCGTCCGCTTCGCAACGAATATACACCAACCCCTTCGCTCCTATTTGTGGACGTTTTACAAAATCGGTCAATTCGTCCAACTGCTTGCGGGTATATCCGGCACATCCAGCGGCACAGATTCCAGCTACATAAGGAGAAGAATCAAACACCACAAAATTATGACCCGATACCACTTCTTTCACTTCTACAAATTTCATGTCGAAACGAATGTCTGGTTTATCAGAACCATAGTATTTCATACCGTCGGCCCATGTCATGCGTGGAAATGCTTCGGTGAAATCAATGTTTTTTACAAACTTGAAAAGGTGTTTCATCATTCCCTCAAAGATATTCAACACATCCTCTTGGTCAACAAAAGCCATTTCACAGTCTATTTGCGTAAACTCAGGTTGACGGTCGGCACGTAAATCCTCGTCACGGAAACACTTAACGATCTGGAAATAACGATCAAAGCCCGACACCATGAGCAATTGTTTGAACAATTGTGGTGATTGTGGCAAAGCGTAAAACTGACCTGGATTCATGCGCGATGGAACCACAAAATCGCGGGCTCCTTCTGGCGTAGAACCAATAAGCACAGGCGTTTCCACTTCCAAAAAGTCCATATTGTCGAGGTAACGACGTGTTTCGAAAGCAATAGAATGGCGCAATTCAAGGTTTTGGCGCACTGCATTGCGTCGCAAATCCAAATAACGGTATTTCATGCGAATATCGTCGCCTCCATCGGTGTTATCCTCTATGGTAAACGGCGGTGTTTTCGACTCGTTGAGTATATTCAATTCAGAAACAAGGATTTCTACATCGCCGGTTTCCATATTTGCATTTTTGTTGCTGCGTTCGGCCACTTCACCGGTTACCTGAATAACGAATTCGCGACCAAGCTTGTTGGCAATTTCAAATAATTCGGCATTAACGTCCTGATTCAATACCAATTGTGTGATGCCGTAACGGTCACGAATATCCACGAAAGTCATTCCGCCCATTCTTCGGGTACGCTGCACCCATCCCGCCAAAGTTGGTTTTTGTCCTACATTGGCAATACGTAACTCGCCGCAAGTGTGTGTTCTGAACATAATTATTTATTTTTCAATAAGTTGTAACTTAGTAATTTTTAAGTAATGATCAATCAATTAATAATTTATATTTCTTTATCCATAAATCAGTTGTTTTGTTGTGTCAATCGATTGTTTTAAATAAGGATTTTTTATTGCTTTTTCTTCCAGTAAATCTACTTTACGATGAAATAATTGTTCTAAAGCTATTTTAAAATCAAAATAATTATCAGCATACATATATAAGTCAACATCCTCAAAATCAACTATTAATTCAACATCGCAAATTTTGTTGAATTTATTTGTTAGAACAGACCCCAAAATAAATAAACGCTTTACTTAGTGTAATTTACACAAAGTAAATATTCTGTCTTTATTTATTTTGATAAGTTTCATAGGTAAAATGAAATAGATATAATTTCTTGAACAAAAGTACAAAAAAAACTCTATAATTAAGCATATAAATACTATAAGCTGTATTTGTTTTTACTCATCCTATTATATATTAGACTATTATTTTGGAATTCATTCAAAATTACTACTATTGATATAAGATGAACATATAAAAAAATCCTTATCTTTGCAACGATGTAAATGACTTTATTTTTTTTTATCTTCAAATTCATTGATTATGCAAAAACTTATAACGGACAACCAGGATAAAATCAACACTTTATGTATGACTCATAATGTGAAATCATTATTCGCTTTTGGATCAGTATGTACTGATAAATTCAATAATAAAAGCGATGTATTACGGAGATTATGCAGATGCCTATTTTGATTTAGCCGATCAATTTGAAAATCTTTTTCAACGACAAGTTGATTTAGTTACTGAAAAATCCTTGTCGAATCCTTATTTTATTGATTCAATAAACAAAACAAAAACATTACTATATGGAAATTGAAATCAAGAAGTTTTTGTTCGATATTCACGAGTCTATCACTTCCATTGAAAATTATCTTGGTGATAAACGTGATTTTAATGTTTATTTAGCTGACAAGATGTTACGACGAGCAATCGAGCGTGAATTTGAAATCATTGGTGAAGCATTGAATCGCATTGATAAGTTAGACTCAACAATCAATATATCAAGTAAAAAACAAATTATCAGCATGAGAAATAGAGTGATTCATGGATATGATAAAATTGATAACGAGATTATTTGGGGAACAATTGTTAGACATTTACCTGTATTGAAAATTGAGGTCAATAATTTACTAAAATGAAATAATTACCCAATAAAAAAGATGCTTAGAAATACTTTTCTTTGCATCTTTTTTTTTGTAGCTTTAATTGGATTATAATTTATCCAACTATCATTTCAGGGCTAATTTTCTTTACAAGTCCTTTCAAAACATCTCCAGGACCTAATTCAATAAATTCAGTAGCTCCATCT
>JFJP01001252.1_pt1 | contig 14051 bp, 12 predicted proteins | sample 431651 | NCBI WGS metagenome assembly JFJP01 (sample SAMN02602958, study PRJNA72255) | Microbial mat metagenome, whole genome shotgun sequencing project. | biome: fresh water; feature: sink hole; material: water; isolation source: purple microbial (photo- and chemosynthetic) mats found in... | reverse complement strand
GGTGGCCGGACTAAGAGTGGTTTCGGTTGCCCGTAGTTTTCCTGTTTTGAATATTTTAAAGGTTTTCACCTCTTCTGAAAAGGCATTGGCATTTATTGAAAAAGAAAAAATAGAGGTTCTTTTTCTGGATATAGATATGCCCGGAATAAACGGATTGGAGTTTAGAAAAAAGTTGAAGTCAATTCCAGTATGTGTTTACATCACATCGCATCCAGAATATGCCGTAGATAGTTTTGCTCTTGAAACTCTCGATTTTATTGTAAAACCACTGCAGTTGGACCGATTTGCACAAACTGTAAAACGAATTGAGGAATTTATGGACATTAAGCAAAAGGCAACACTATATGAGTTGAGTTTTGTGAATGATTTCATCTATATAAAAGAAGGCTACGACCAAATAAAAATAAAACTTCAGGATATCTTATATCTCGAAGCCTTGAAAGATTATACCTTATTGGTAACGCCCAATAAGCGACATTGCGTTTTGGCAAGCATCGGAAACCTATTAAAAGAAACCAGTTTTCAATCTTTTGTAAGAATTCATCGGAGTTTTGCGGTGCAGAAAAATCATATTCAAAAAATAGGTTCACAAAACGTTACGCTTACTAACGCTGCATTGATACCTATAGGGTATAGTTATAAATCTAACTTAAATTTAATGTGATGAAAAAAAAATTATTAATCATTTTTCTTTTTATAAACATTGTTTTGTTTGCTCAAAAAAGCAATACAAAACCTATTGATTCTTTATTGATTTTAGCCCAACAAAACGCATCCATTAATCCTGCAAAAGTATTAGAATATAGCAATAAGGCAGCTGAACTTTCACAAAAAATAAATTATAAAAAAGGTTCTGCGGATGCTAATCGTTTTATAGGAATTGGGAATTATCTTAAAGGAAACTTCAAAGATGCAGAAGACTATTTGGTAAAAGCATTAAAAATATATGAAGGAATAAATGAACAGAAAGGAATTATGGCTACATTATCTACGCTAGGTTCTATAAAAAGTATTCAAAATAAATATTCTGAAGCGCTAAGCTACTACCAAAAAGCGATAAGAATAGCAGAATCCATAAAAGAATATCAAACAGCTGGTATTATTTATGGAAACATGGGAATTATTTATAGTGAATTAAAAAACTATGATTTAGCACTAAAATATTTTCAAGATGGAGTAAACCTGCATCAAAAAACGAACTATGAAGTTGGAATAGCTTCGGGAATTAATAATATTGGCAATGTCTATTTTTCTAAAAAAGATTATAACAACGCACTAATTTATTATCAAAAAGCACTTGACAAGCAAAAGGAAATAAATAACAAACCTGCTATTGCAATAGGATATGGAAATATAGCGAGTGTTTATTCCGAATTAAAAGATTTTGATAAATCATTTGAAAATCATCAAAAGGCATTAAAAATAAATGAGGAATTAAAAAACAAGAAAGGAATTGCTGTAAATTATGAAGGAATTGGGAAATATTATTTAGCCCAATCAAAATATGATGACGCACTAAATTATTTTAAACAGGCAAATTCCCTTGCAAAATCAATCAATATACAAGATATGCAAAAAGAAAGTTATGATGACATAAGTGCTGTTTTTGAAAAAAAAGGAAAATTAGATAGTGCTTATTTTTATTACAAAAAATACATAGAAATAAAAGACAATATTGATAATGAAAATAATAGAAAACAAATATCAAGATTAGAAATACAGTATGAATTTGACAATAAAGAGCAAAAATATAAAACCGAACAACTGATTTCTAATGAAAAATTATCTCAACAAAAATTGTTGTTAGAATTAAACAGTTCCAGGCTTAATGAAAGCAACAAAGAGAAGGATTTGGCAAGATTGAATTATCTTAAAACTCAATCTGAATTAAAAACCGAGCAAATTGAAAAAAAAGCACAAAAAAAAGAACTTGACCTTGTAGAGAAAGATAATCTCCTGAAAAAAAATCAATTAGAATTTAACCAACTACAACTACAAGCAAAAGAAAGACAAAAATGGTTTTACATTTTGGGAATATTATTTCTAGCAACTCTCGGAGGATTATTTTATTACCAAAGCAGAAATCGCAAAAAAACAAACGAAAAGTTACAAATTTTAAATAAAGATTTAGATCAAGCCAATAAAATAAAGGCACGATTTTTCGGTATTTTAAACCACGATTTGCGAGGACCAGTTTCTAATTTGATTGATTTTTTACATATTCAAAAAGATTCTCCCGAATTGCTTGATGAAGAAACAAAAAAACGAATACAAAACAACACCATTATTGGCACAGAAAATCTTTTGTCCTCAATGGAAGATATATTGATGTGGAGCAAAGGACAAATGGAAAACTTTAAACCTCAATCTAAAAATATTTCAGTAAATCAATTATTTGAAGACAATAAAAAAGTGTTTTCAGGCTATCAAAAAATACGTTTTGAATACTATAATCCCGATAATATTGAAATTCATACAGATGAAAATTATTTCAAAACCATTATCAGAAATTTAACAAGCAACGCTATAAACGTATTCAGCACCATACAAAATCCAACAATAGTTTGGAAAGCTTGGCAAGATAACGGAAAATCTTTTCTCTCGATTACAGACAATGGCAACGGAGCTAACCAAGAACAGTTTAATGCTTTGTATGACGATAAAGAAGTAATTGGAATAAAAACAGGCTTTGGGCTACATTTAATTCGGGATTTGGCTAAAGCCATAAATTGTGAAATTTTTGTAGATTCTAAAATAAATATTGGAACTACAATAACTCTAAAAATTAATTAGAACGATATATAATTCTAAAAGAAAATTCAAGCAAATTGTTTTATTAATTTTTGCACAATAAAAAAATAAAAACAATTTTTATAAAGATGTGTAAACAGGAGTAAATACCATAAATAATCGAATGACTTCGGTAAATTTTCCGAAGGTTCTGATTTTTACTTTCATTTTGTTATTTTTTTATGAAGGAATTTGTTCAACTAAAATTTCGTTACCATTTTTATCATAATAAATGCAAGTCATTTTTTGTAAATCTACTATCCATTTTTCAATACCTGTTGCAGCACAATGTTTGCAAAACAAAAAATAATCGGTTTCGCCTTTTTGATGTGATTTTAGATAATCTAAAAAAAGTTCTTTGTTGCAGTTTTGGGCAATTGCTAAGTCGGGATATTTTGGATCTGAATTGGTTTGAAAATTATTGCTTCCAAAATATTCGGTGTGGCTGTCTTGCACCCAAGTTACGAATGAAATAACACCCAGTTCTTTTATTTCCTGAATGTATTTTGGAAAATCAGCTCCCGATTTTACTTTGCTGTGTGCTTGTTGAATTTGTTGTACGGTAAACATTTTTTTGAGTTTAAAATAGATTGGCTAATTTACAAAAATTAATTGCATTGTAAGAAATTGATAAAAAAATACTCGTAAAATCTTACGTGCCTGTTATAAAATGTAGTGCTGGGTTTTGCGTGAGGGAATACTTCACATAATCTTAATTTGAAGTGGAGTTCAGTGAATATATTTGTAGTGGGGCTTTTTTCATATTTGGCGTTTTTTTCCAAAGATAAAAAAGCGGGAACGTAAAGCCCGACCCAGAGGGGCACGCCCAATATATTAAAATGAAGCTACCTCCTTACTATTTTAAACGCCAAATCGTGGCCTTGTTTTTGAAGAATTGCCATGTTTATTCAACATATAGCAAATTGTTTTTATTAAATCAAATTTATTGTTGCCGCTTGAAATAAGCAGAACGGATTCAAAATAATGAAAAAGGTTTACAAATTAAACATTTTTATTATGCTCCTTTAATTTCTATACTTACGCTTTCCATTCCTCAATCCAACTCGCCACCACGCCACACCATTCGTCTTCATCATTCATACATGGAACCGCCATAAATTCTTCGCCACCATGTGCTTTGAATTGATGATTAGCTTCCATGGCAATTTCTTCTAAAGTTTCTAAACAATCGGCAACGAAAGCAGGAGTTACAACCGCTAGTTTCTTAATTCCTTGTTCGGGCATTTTGTTGATTTCAACATCGGTATAGGGTGTTAACCATTTGTCGCCTGCTAAACGAGATTGAAAGGTTTGGCTGTACTTTCCTTCTGGAATTCCTAATAATTTTACTACTTGTTTTGTGGTTTCATAACATTGATGACGATAACAAAATTCGTGCGCTGGCGAAGGGGTGTTGCAACAAGAACCATCTATTTTACAATGTGATTTGGTTACATCAGTTTTTCGAATATGACGTTTTGGTATTCCATGATACGAAAACAGCAAATGGTCGTAATCAAATCCTTCCAAATGTTTTTTTATCGAATTCGATAAGGCTTTCATATAATCGGGTTTGTTGTAAAAGGCTGGAACCTTAGTTAATTTCATTTCTGGGAATTTGGATTTCACTAACTCGCCAGCAAGTTCCCAAATGGTTGTGGTAGATGCCATGGCATATTGAGGATAAAGCGCTAAAAGCATTACTTCTGTTACGCCTTTATCTTTTAATTCTTGCAATCCTTTTTGAATGGTCATGGTTCCATAACGCATTGCCAAAGCCACAGGAATATCAACCAATTTCTGAACTTTTTGATACATTTTTTTTGAAAAAACAATCAACGGCGAACCTTCACTAGTCCAAATTCTTGCATAAGCTTCTGCCGATTTTTTTGGTCTTGTTTGTAAAATGATGCCTCGAACTAATAAGGCACGCAATAAAAACGGAACGTCAATTACGTATTTATCCATTAAAAATTCGTCTAAATAAGGCTTAACGTCTTTGGCGGTTGGACTTTCGGGCGAACCGAGATTTACTAGTAATACTCCTTTCATTTGTTGATTTTCTATCTTAACCCTGTCAGAGTTTAAAACTCTGACAGGGTTCTGTTGTTATTTGGGCGAATTGTTTAATGACATCAAATATTTCTTTGGCGTGGTGGCAAATTTTTTCTTAAAAGCTGCAATAAAATGACTTCCGGTGCTGTAACCAATTTTTAATCCAACTTCGTTTACATTATACGAACCAGAATCTAATAATTGTCGGGCATAATCCATTTTGTAGTCGAATAAAAATCCGTAAACCGTATCGCCATAAATTTGTTTGAAACCCATTTTTAGTTTTTTCAAACTTAAACCCACTTGCTCTGCTAAGGCTTCCAAACCTGGTGGTTCGGCCATATTTTGAATAATGATTTCTTTGGCTTTTTTAATTTTTAAAACATTTACTTCATCAATTAGAAACGGACATTGTTCTGCATTTGGATCTTCCGAACGGTTGAAGTACAAACTCAATAATTCATATCCTTTTCCTTTATAATATAAATTTTTTATGGATGGATTTAAGTTATAATGAAACAATTGACTTAGCACAATCGCCATCGATGGACTTATGTCGGTTTCTTTATAATATTTCTTATCTTTATTGTTTTCACTTAAAAACGGAATGTGTTCCGATTCTGTAGAAAATAAGCCATGAAATTTTTGAATAGAAATAATGACCGAAATCACCCAAGAATTAGGAGCAATTTCTAAATTTAAAGGTAATTCTTTTTGCGGATTGTAGAATAAAAGTGCTTTTTCTTCTTTTAAATCTAAAGCATAATTCCCGTCATTAAATACAAATTTAGCTTTTCCTTTGATGCCAAAATGAAATTGAATAAGACCTTGATTGACCTGTCTTTTAACGTGATAATTCTCATTTCCATCATTTTGAAAACGAATTAAAGTGAATTCTGTTTCGATTTTAATTTCTTCCTGTGAACTCATAGCGATATATTTTATATCTAATTTCGAATCATTTCATTTTTATTATTTAGAATTAATCTACATAAGCAATTTTGAAAGACTTTATTTTATGGCAAATTTAAAATAAATATCGCTATAAAGTCAAATTAAGTTTTAGAAAATCTCATAGCGTTACAAAAAGTACTTTGAGCGTTGTTTTTATAAATTGTATAATTATAATTTTGTTGCACTTTTAGGTAAAGTAACTATGGAAAACTATAATTTGTCAAAACATACTTCTTTTTATGCATTAGGAATAAGCTATAAAAAAGCCGATGCAACCATAAGAGGGAAGTTTAGTTTAGATGCTCCAGCCAAAGCGACTTTACTTGTACAGGCAGAAGCCGAAGGATTAGACTCATTAATAGTGACTTCTACTTGTAACAGAACTGAAATGTATGGTTTTGCACAACATCCCTACCAACTAATTAAACTTTTGTGTGCCAATAGTCAGGGTTCTGTGGAAGAATTTCAAGAAGTAGCTTATATTTATAAAAATCAAGAAGCGGTAAATCACATGTTTCGTGTGGGAACTGGTTTAGACAGTCAAATTTTAGGAGATTTTGAAATTATCAGTCAATTAAAAATCGCTTTTAACGAAAGTAAATCTAACGGATTGGTCAATTCTTTTCTTGAAAGATTAGTAAATTCGGTTATCCAAGCCAGCAAAAAAATTAAAACCGAAACTGAAATTTCTTCTGGTGCAACATCTGTTTCATTTGCATCGGTTCAATATATTATCAAAAACGTAGCCGATATTTCTAACAAAAATATTCTACTATTCGGAACAGGAAAAATTGGAAGAAACACTTGCGAAAACCTTGTAAAACACACCAAACACGACCATATTACTTTAATAAATCGTACCAAAGATAAAGCAGAAAAATTGGCTCAAAAATTGGATGTAATTGTAAGAGACTATTCTGATTTGCAAGTAGAATTAAAAAAAGCCGATGTAGTTGTGGTTGCTACTGGAGCTCAAAATCCAACAATTGACAAAGCCATTTTAAACCTAAAAAAACCATTGTTGATTTTAGATTTATCTATTCCGAAAAATGTTCATGAAAATGTAAAAGAGGTTGAAAGTGTAACGCTAATTCACCTAGATCATTTGTCTCAAATGACCGATGAAACTTTAGAAAAGCGTAAGTTATATATTCCTGCGGCCGAAGCAATTATTGAAGGAATCAAAGAAGAATTTATCGCCTGGACAAAAAACAGAAAATTTGCGCCAACCATTCATGCGTTAAAAGAAAAATTCAATTCAATTAAAGACGGCGAATTGAATTTTCAACGCAAAAAATTAACTAATTTCAACGAAGAACAAGCCGAAATAATCAGCAATAGAATCATCCAAAAAATTACTAGCCATTTTGTAAACCATTTAAAAGATGGCGAATCTATAGATGAAAGTATAGAATGGATTGAAAAAGTGTTTCTAATGAGCCCCCTAACCCCCGAAGGGGGAATTCTAACAAAAGAATACAATGAGTAATAAAAATACCACGGCTACAATTCCCCCTTCGGGGGTTAGGGGACTCATACGCATAGGAACTCGTGATAGTGAATTAGCTCTTTGGCAAGCACACACCGTTCAAAAACAACTAAACGATTTAGGGTATAAAACACAAATTATTGCTGTAAAATCGGATGGCGATTTACTTCTTGACAAACCATTATACGAACTCGGAATCACCGGAATTTTTACAAAAACATTGGACATAGCAATGATTAACGGTCAAGTTGATATTGCTGTACATTCCATGAAAGACGTTCCAACCGCATTGCCAGTTGGTATTGTGCAAGCTGCCGTTCTAGAAAGAGCCAATACTTTAGATATTTTAGTTCACAAAGGAAACACCGATTTTCTTGAAACCGAAGCTACAATTGCCACCGGAAGTTTGCGTCGTCAAGCCATGTGGTGGAACAAATATCCCAATCATAAAGTGGTCGATTTACGCGGAAATATAAACACGAGAATGCAAAAATTTCAGGATAATGATTGGGACGGAGCCGTTTTTGCAGTTGCTGGTTTAGAAAGAATAAACCTAAAACCAAAGAATTACATCAATCTCGATTGGATGATTCCAGCTCCAGCGCAAGGTGCAATGGTAGTTTTGGCAATGGCTAATGATGATTTTGCATTAGAAGCACTTTCTCAATTAAATCATATTGAAACCGAAATTTGCACCTATATTGAAAGACAATTTCTTAAAAAATTAGAAGGTGGTTGTACAGCGCCTATTGGAGCCATTGCAGTCTATAATGAGACCGATGACACCTTAAATTTCAAAGGCGTTTTATTATCCATCGATGGAAAACAGAAACTAGAAATTGAAAAAACAGTCGATATTTCTGAATGGGAAAAACTAGGATTTAATGCCGCACAAGAAATTTTGAATGATGGTGGAAGCGAATTAATGGCAGAAATAAAGAAACAATTAAAGAAATAAAATTGAACCATTAAGGTATTAAGTTTTATTAAGTTTTGCTCTTAATCTTTCTTAATACCTTAATGGTTTAAAAAGAAAATAATGACAAAACCAATCAACATACTATCCACCAAAAAACTTTTGCCCAATCAAAAGCAAGAGTTATTAGATGCCAATTTTACAGTTATTGAAGAAGATTTTATCGAAACCAACATCAAGAATTTTGAACTTTCAAAAGTAAATGATAATCTTATTTTCACAAGCCAAAACGCCGTTCAAAGTATTTTACAACATCCAAAATGCGAAGATTTAAAAAGCAAAAACATTTTTTCTGTCGGAATGAAAACCAAAGAGCTATTAACCGAAAACGGATTTAATGTAATTGCCTACACAGGATATGCAGCAGATTTGTCAGAAATTATTTCTTTAGTATATTCAAATGAAACTTTTACTTTTTTCAGTGGAAATTTGCGACGAGAAGTTTTACCAAATACTTTAAAAGAAAACGAAATAACTTTTAATGAAATTGAAGTTTATGAAACAAATCTAACTTCAAAAAAAGTAACTTCAAAACTTGATGGAATCCTGTTTTTTAGTCCGTCGGCAGTTGAAAGTTATTTTAAATTGAATACCATAAAAAACGAAACTTGTTTTTGCATTGGCGAAACCACAGCAGAAGCTTTAGTCCCGAAGCTTCGGGATAAAAAAGTAAAAACGATTGTAATTGCAGACAAACCATCGGTTGAAAATGTAATTGATGAAGTTATTGAATATTATAAAAGCCCCCTAACCCCCGAAGGAGGAACTAGGAAGGGTTAAAATGAAAAAAAATGAAAAATATAGATACGCAAATTCCCCCTTCGGGGGCTAGGGGGCTTAAAAACGACCTATTTTTAAGAGCATTAAACAACGAAACGGTAGAACGTCCACCAGTTTGGATGATGCGTCAAGCCGGAAGATATTTACCAGAATTTAGAGCTTTGCGTGATAAATACGATTTTTTTACGCGTTGCGAAACTCCAGAGTTAGCAGCAGAAATTACAGTTCAACCTATCAGAATTGTAAAACCGGACGCAGCTATTTTATTTTCGGATATTTTGGTTGTTCCAAGAGCAATGGGAATTCACGTAGAATTGAAAGACAATTTGGGACCAATTATTCCAAACCCTATTCGTACAATCGAACAAGTAAATCAAGTAATTGTTCCAAACGTTCATGAAACTTTAGGGTATGTTTTTGATGCAATCAAATTAACCAAAGAAATGCTCAACGATGAGGTTCCACTTATTGGTTTCGCAGGTTCGCCTTGGACAATTTTCTGCTATTGCGTAGAAGGAAAAGGATCAAAAAGTTTTGATACCGCCAAAGGATTTTGTTTCTCCAATCCTGTTGCTGCTCATACATTATTGCAAAAAATTACCGATACCACTATTTTATATTTGAAGGAAAAAGTAAAAGCAGGTTGCAACGCTATTCAAATTTTCGATTCTTGGGGCGGCATGCTATCCCCAGTAGATTATCAGGAATTCTCATGGAAATACATCAATCAAATTGTAGAAGCTTTGGCAGAAGAAACCGACGCTAAAAATTCTTTTTCTGATGAGAAAAAATCGGTTCTTGGCGACCTTAGGCAAACAACTGAAAAGTCGACAAAAACTAAAGTGATTGTTTTCGGAAAAGGATGTTGGTTTGCTTTGGGTGAAATGGCAAAAAGTAAAGCATCAGCAATTGGTGTAGATTGGACCTGTTCTGCAAGAAACGCTCGGTATTTAACAGGTGGAAAAATCACATTACAAGGAAATTTTGATCCATCAAGATTATTATCCCCAATTCCAACCATCAAAAAAATGGTACACCAAATGATAGACGAATTCGGAAAAGACAATTACATTGTAAATCTAGGTCACGGCATTTTACCCAATATTCCTGTGGATCATGCAAAGGCTTTTGTGGAAGCGGTGAAGGAGTATCAGAAGTAAGCAGTGACAGTTTTCAGTAATCAGTTCCTACAAGGTTTAAAAAATTCCTTGCAGATTAAAAACACACAAAATAAAAATGAATACAAATTGGAAACTCGAAAAAATTCACAATATTCATTTTAAAGAATTTTTCGATTTAATAGAGAATAACAGAAATCGTATAATTAAAACATTTCCTGTAACCATTTCTAATTGTATTGATTTAAATAGAACAAAAGAATTCATCAGTAAAAACATCCAAATTGAAATAGAAAAAACAGGTTATTATTTTTATGTTAGAAATATAGAAACCAATAGTTTAATTGGATATATTGGCGTTAAAAAAATAGATTATCACATTTCAAAATGTGAAATTTTCTATTTTATAGATAAAGATTTTGAAGGTAAAGGAATTATATCGAAAGCTGTTTCGCAAATAATTGAATTTTGTTTTGACCATTTAAATATGAACAAGATTTTTATTTGTACCTCAAAAATTAATTTTGCAAGTCAGCAAATTGCATTAAAAAACAGATTTGTATTAGAAGGAACTTTGCGAGAAGAATTTAAAAACTTTGAAGGAATTTTAGAAGACATTAATTATTACGGATTATTGAAATCAGATTATGAAAAATTAACTAAATCAAGATGACCAAAGAAACCGCCATAAAACTGTTTGAACAAAAACAAATTCGTTCCACTTGGAGTGAAGAAGAAGAAAAATGGTATTTTTCTGTTGTTGATGTTATTCAAATTCTTATAGAAAATGATCGACCTAGAAAATATTGGAGCGATTTAAAAACTAAATTGCGTAAAGAAGGTAGTGAAGTGTCCGAAAAAATCGGACAGTTGAAACTTCAAGCTGAAGATGGCAAAATGCGATTAACCGATGTTGCGGATACTGAACAATTATTCCGTTTAATCCAGTCTATTCCTTCCAAAAAAGCAGAACCTTTTAAATTGTGGTTGGCTCAAGTGGGTAGAGAGCGTATAGACGAAATCGAAGACCCAGAATTAGGTTTTGATAGATTGATGGAAACCTATCTCAAAAAAGGATATTCCAAAGAATGGATCAACCAACGTTTAAAAAGTATTGAAGTAAGAAAAGATCTTACCGATGAATGGGACAAACGAGGAGTTAAAAAAGGACAAGAATATGCCATCTTAACCGATGAAATTACTAAAGCTTGGAGTGGTTTATCGGTCAAACAATATAAAAATCACAAAGGATTAAAAAAAGAAAATTTGCGAGACAATATGAGTAATTTAGAATTAGTACTCAATATGTTAGCCGAAGCCACAACAACAGAAATTAGCAAAGAAAAACAACCCAAAACGTTTACTGAAAATAAAAAAATCGCTAAACAAGGCGGAACCATTGCTGGAAATACTCGCAAAGAAATTGAAGAAAAAACAGGTAAAAAAGTAGTGAATAAGCTAAATGCATTTGATTATTTGAAGAATAAAAAAGAATTAGAATGATGAAAGATAAATTCTACACCTACATACAAAACCTCCAAGACCAAATCTGTGTAGGATTGGAAGAAGTTGATAATGTTGCCAAATTTCGAGAAGACATTTGGAATCGTCCAGAAGGCGGCGGCGGAAGAACACGAGTTATTGAAAACGGAGAAGTTTTTGAAAAAGGTGGCGTAAATATTTCTGCCGTATATGGAAAATTACCTGAAGCCATGCAGAAAATGTTCAACGTTGGTGAAGCCGATTTTTTTGCTTGTGGATTAAGTTTAGTCATTCATCCAAAAAACCCAATGGTGCCAACAGTTCATGCCAATTGGCGCTATTTTGAAATGTATAACGAAAATGGTGAAATTATAAATTCGTGGTTTGGTGGCGGACAAGATTTAACACCATATTATTTGTTTGAAGAAGATGCCATACATTTTCATCAAACCTGTAAAACTGCATGTGACAAACATAATCCAGAGTTTTATCCAAAATATAAAAAACAATGTGATGCCTATTTTTGGAACACACATCGCAATGAAGCCCGAGGAATTGGCGGATTGTTTTTCGATTATTGCAAAGACACGAGCGATAGCGAATTGGCGAAGCAAACGGACAACAAAATGTCTATGGAAGATTGGTACAATTTTGTAACCGAAGTCGGCAACAGTTTTCTAAAAGCCTATATTCCCATTGTAGAAAAAAGAAAAAATTTGCCTTATACCGAAGCACAACGTACTTGGCAAGAAATCCGCCGTGGTCGTTATGTCGAATTTAATTTGGTACACGACAAAGGCACGTTGTTTGGCTTAAAAACCAACGGTAGAATTGAAAGTATCTTGCTGAGTTTGCCACCACAGGTGCAATGGATTTACGACCATCATCCAGAAGTGGGAAGTGAAGAAGAAAAATTAATTAAAGTATTAGAAAAACCAATTGACTGGGTAGCCCCCTAGCCCCCGAAGGGGGATGAAAAATCTAAGCAGTACATTTGAAATTCAATAAAAAATTAACTAAAACCCTATTGACCCCTAATAGGTATTCCCCTTCGGGGGTTAGGGGGCTTTTATGTTCCCATTACAAAGAGGTAGAAGATTACGCGTTAACGAATCCATTCGTTCTTTAGTTCGCGAAACAACATTAAGTCCGAGTGATTTTATGTTTCCATTGTTCATTACAGAAGGCGAAAACGTAAAAATAGAAATCCCGTCAATGCCCGGAATTTTTCGTCGTTCGATTGATTTTACGGTTGAAGAAGTCAAAGAATTGTTCGACTTAGGAATTAGTGCCGTAAACATTTACGTAAAAGTTGATGAATCATTAAAAGACAATACCGGAAAAGAAGCTTGGAATCCAAACGGATTGATGCAACGCGCCATCAAAGCCATCAAAACCGCTTGTCCCGAAATGATTGTGATGCCCGATGTAGCCTTAGACCCCTACTCCATTTATGGCCACGACGGAATCATAGAAAACGGTGATATTGCCAATGATGCCACCAACGAAGCTTTGGTAAAAATGGCTGTTTCTCACGCTCAAGCTGGAGCCGATTTTGTGGCACCAAGTGATATGATGGACGGACGTGTCTTGCGTTTACGTCAAGGTTTAGACGCAGCAGATTTTCAAAATGTGGGCATTATGAGCTATTCAGCAAAATACGCTTCAGCATTTTACGGGCCTTTTCGTGATGCTCTTGATAGCGCACCAGTTGATAATCTTGAAATTCCAAAAGACAAAAAAACCTATCAAATGGATTATGCCAATAGAATTGAAGCCATCAAAGAAGCTCTTATGGATGTTGAAGAAGGTGCTGATATGGTTATGGTAAAACCCGGAATTGCTTATTTAGATATTGTTCGTGAAGTTAAAAATGCCGTGAATGTTCCCGTAACTGTTTTTCACGTTTCTGGCGAATATGCCATGATAAAAGCGGCTTCCGAAAGAGGTTGGCTCGACCACGACAAAATTATGATGGAACAATTAATGTGCATCAAAAGAGCAGGTGCTAGTTTAATTTCAACCTATTTTGCCAAAGAAGCTGCTATAATTTTGAATCGTTAGAAGCGAATAGCTTGGGCATTTTCAGCAAACTCTATTCCTGCTGCCTTTCCAAAACTCGCAAAAAAAGCGAGGTTTTTCCCTTGCACCTGCCTGACGGCAGACAGGTCAGGGCTATTTAGCATTTGAATTGCATATTTGAATTCCGATATAATTTAAAATATCAAAAAAACTAAAATGTTACAAACCATTTTCATCAATTCACCCATAGGAATCACTAAAATTGTTGGCGATGAAAACGGCATTTCTATTATTTCTGTTGTTGAAGAATGTGACATTTCTAAAACTATTCCAAAAGAACTTCAAGAAGCTGTCTCACAACTTAAAGATTATTTTGACGGTAAAC
>JFJP01039347.1_pt1 | contig 14052 bp, 9 predicted proteins | sample 431651 | NCBI WGS metagenome assembly JFJP01 (sample SAMN02602958, study PRJNA72255) | Microbial mat metagenome, whole genome shotgun sequencing project. | biome: fresh water; feature: sink hole; material: water; isolation source: purple microbial (photo- and chemosynthetic) mats found in... | reverse complement strand
ATTTACTTTACCGTAGGCTGGAGCGCAAACGATGCTGAAGAGCATCCAGAGTGGACCATGCGCACAATTAATGGTGCCATTGCTCCGGAAGGATACAATTTCAATGCAAAACCCGATGATCAACGTCCCACGTATTCCTGGAAACGCATGGATGCCAGTGTGGGCAATCCTTACCATGAACTGATCATGAAACAGGTTGGAGAACTTTGCAAACGGTACAAAGATCTTGATGGCTTCTGGTTCGATATTTACCATGTCGAAAAGTTGAATTATAATCAATACGCTCTTGCCCGGATGAAAAAGGAAGGTATTGATATCAATGATTTAAAGGCTGTAGAACGCAGCCACGCCCTGGCCTTAAAAGCCCACATGAAGGAATTGCGCGAACTGGTGGCAAAATATCACCCACAAGCTACCGTATTTTTTAATTCGGCCACCCATTTGGATGATAAGTCAATCTTTACCGAACGCCTGTTTGATATGAACACCCATGCCGAGCTGGAAGACCTTCCAACCACCTGGGGCGGATACGACAAGCTTCCGCTGGAAGCCAAATATCACCTACAACAAGGAACACCAGTGGTTGCCATGAGCGGAAAGTTCCACAAAGCATGGGGCGAATTTGGAGGTTTCAAGCATCCCGATGCCATAAAATACGAAGCCGCTGCCATGATTGCGAATGGTGTATCCTGCAACTTTGGCGACCAACTGCATCCTTCGGGCGAAATGGACCTGGAAACCTACCGAAACATTGGCGAAGCTTATAAATATGTAGAAAAAATCGAAAAATACGGATTGGGTGGAGTACCAAGCTCGAAACTGGGCATGTGGCTAACCCTTGATAATGCAGCCGACCATGGCTTGGTAAACATGCTTTTGGAATTGCACGCTGATTTTATCGTTGCCGATGAAAAGAATCTTGACAAGCTGGAATTGATCATTATCCCTGGTTCAAACTGTTTGACTGAAGCACAGGCTTCAATAATTAATGACTGGGTAAAAAAAGGCGGTAAACTCATCGTTTTTGGGAAAGGGGCTTTAGATAAAGAAGGAAAACGCTTCATCCTTGATGTAGGTGCCGATTATTTGAAAAAATCTGATTACCAGTTTGATTATACAGTTGTCAAACAGGATGTTGGCAATAACATTGTAACCAGTCCATTCCTGAATTACGAATCCGGATTGTTGGTTAAGTCAAGCACTGGAACAACATTGGCAAGTATTCGCGAACCCTTTTTTAACCGCACCTATGCCAAATACAACGGCCACCGCGAAACGCCCTACAAACTGGAAGATTCTGAGTATCCGGCAGTAGTCAAAAATGGGAACGTGATATTTTTTGCCCATAACCTCGACCAGCTGTATTACACCCATGGTGTACGCATGCACCGCGAGTTGGTGAAGAATGCCATCGACCTGTTGTACAAGTCACCCGCGCTGAAAGTGAACAACTTGCCCAGTTGTGGCCGGGTAAGTTTCCTGAAGCAGGAAAAGGATCGCCGTTATGTGGCTCATTTGCTCTACGGTCCGGCGATATTGCGCGGCGAAGTGCAGGTGATTGAAGATTTGGTTCCCATTCCCGGAGTTGAAATTGAGGTGGATGTACCTGAAAAGGTGAAAAACGTATACCAGATTCCGGAGGGCAAAAAGCTAAGCATCAGCAAAAGTGGAAATCGATTGAAAATCAAAGTTCCCACTTTTAGAATGCATACATTGATTGTTCTTGAGTATTAAGTTAGAAATTGCAAAAAAGACTACATTGGAGGTTTAAATAACCGCGAAATCCATGTGAACAACCATGCCATATTCAGCAATTGTGCCGAATACGATTTCCTCATATGGCGCAACAAAGTTGGTGAAATTGATAGAATGAAAATAAGGATCCGTATTTTTTTACTACTTACAAATCTTATTACCTAATGAATGCAACCCCAATAATCATAGGCAGTATTCTGGTTTTTATTTTGGCTTACCGTTATTACTACGGCTTTGTAGCTGCCCGTCTCGCCATTTTTAAAGACGATATGATTACCCCTGCCAACCGGATGTATGATGGCAGCAATTATTACCCTATGAGCAAATGGGTTTTGTTTGGGCATCACTTTGCCGCAATCGCAGGTGCCGGGCCTCTGGTCGGGCCGGTTCTGGCCGTCCAGTTTGGGTTTGCGCCCGGCTTGCTTTGGATATTGGCCGGAGCAGTAATGGCTGGAGCCATGCACGACCTGGTAATTTTATTGGCATCAGTCAAACACGATGGAAAATCACTCGTAGAAATTGCCCGTGCCGAGATTAACAAAACCAGTGGTATCACCGCATCAATTGCAGTGCTGATTATTCTGGTAGTTGCCCTTGCCGGACTGGGAATGGTAGTAGTGAATGCCCTTGCCGAAAGTTCGTGGGGAACCTTTACCATTGCATCAACCATCCCGATTGCTTTACTGATGGGAGTTTGGATGTTTAAATTGACTCCCGGGAAAACCACTGCCCCGACTATTGCAGGAGTTATCATGCTTATTGGGGCTGTTGTGGTTGGCCGGTTTATTCCTGGATCTGCTTTGGAGTCGTGGTTTACTTACGACCGTAAAACCTTAACCCTGATTTTAGCTGGCTACGGATTTCTGGCCTCTGCCTTGCCGGTATGGTTGCTACTTTCTCCACGCGATTACCTCAGCTCGTTTATGAAACTTGGAGTCATTGGTTTACTTGCCATCGGAATTGTGATTGTGTCGCCCGAATTAAATATGCCTGCCTTTACCACTTTCATTCATGGTGGCGGACCGGTTATTTCAGGACCTCTTTTCCCATATTTGTTCATCACCATTGCCTGTGGAGCAATTTCCGGTTTTCATGCTTTGGTTAGTTCCGGAACCACCTCCAAAATGTTGTCGAGCGTGACCCACATCAAAATGATCAGTTCGGGGGCCATGTTGGCCGAAGGCGTAGTTAGCATTATGGCTTTACTGGCAGCCGCCAGTTTGTTGCCACTCGATTATTTCATCATCAACATTCCAGTCGAAAAATTTAGTCAGTTTGCCCCACAGCTTCAGTCCATGGGTTTTCTGGATTCCAATATCAACGAGCTTTCAAAAGAGGTAGGCGAAGAGCTTGCCGGCCGCACTGGTGGTGCAGTCACTCTTGCTGTTGGGATGGCCAAAATCTTCTCAGCCATTCCCGGATTAAAATCCTTGATGAGTTACTGGTACCATTTTGCTATCATGTTCGAAGCTTTGTTTATTCTCACCACCATTGATGCCGGAACACGGATTGGCCGTTTTCTCATTCAGGAAGCCATCGGGAAGGTGTACAAACCTTTTGCCCGAACGAACTGGTTGCCCGGAAATTTAATCGCCAGTGCGATGTTTGTTTTCATGTGGGGATATTTCATTTATTCCGGAAGTGTGGCTACCATCTGGCCCATGTTTGGAGCAGCCAACCAGCTTTTAGCAACTATAGCACTCACCGTAGGTACATCCTTTATCATCAATTCAGGAAGAAAGAAATATGCCTGGTTTACCATGGCTCCATTGGTTTTCCTTGGGATTACCACCCTGACAGCTTGCTGGCTAAACATGAAAAACATTTATTTGCCTCAGATTCAGGTTGACGGAACTTATATCAAAGGACTGATTAACCTTGTTCTTACCGGAGTCATCATGGTTTGTGCCATCGTAATATTAGGTAACGCTGTTCCAAAATGGGTAAAAGCTTATTCTAAAGTGAAAGATTAAATTATTAAGCTAAGTCAATAATTGGCAGTTTTTAGATTATTGTAGGTTAGATGGCTGGATACTAAATTAAAAAAATAAAAAAGATGCAGTAATTGTTTGATCGGAGAGATTAGGTTTAGTAAGTAGCCCCCTTTGCCCGGAATCCGGGCGAGGGGGCTTTATTTTTATTACAATATCAGTCATACTTTACAAAAACCACAAATTATCTTTTCCGAAGTCTGGAATTTCGTTTCCCTCGAAATGGGGAACCATTTCGGCAACCATTTCGGGATACTTTATCGTAACCGGCAAATTTTGCTGCCTAACGGATTTCCAGTACATCCGGCTAAACTGGTAAACCTGATCGATTAATTCACGAATGATTTTAATGTCTTTTGCCAGGTCTGGCTGGTTACATGTAATTCCGATTTTGATCGGAAAAGGAAAACCGTCGCTTTTGCTCACCGGAGAACCGTTGTAACGAGTGTTGTTAAAAAGTAGAAATTTATTGAATCCCACATTTATGAATGTACCGCTATGGGGCATCAATTCGGAATAGTTGTTATCGAAAGCTACAATATCATTTGATTCGGTTTTGTTAATGGCAACTATAAATACAGGAATGTTTAGACCAAGCTCTTTTAATCCTTTTTCTATGGGTTCAAATTCCTTGTCGCTCATGTCTTTGTAATAATGAATGATCAGGCGTTTAGGGTTATGGCTATAACTTACATAGTCTTTAATAGATTGAAGAATTGAACCAGCAAGTTCATCGGTTTGATTGCGCATGAAGCATTCAAATTTATTGAACTTTCCATTGTTGGTAAAGCTAAAGGCGCTTCCAATATACCGAACGTTTGAAAGGTGATTTTTGAACGCTCCAACTCCAACGATCAATTCATTTTTCAATGCGGTATTTAATCGCCAGGGAACTCCATTCAATTTAGCAAGCACCGCGACTGCAATATTTGTAAGGCTGTATTGAAAATTTGTATTTTCGGTGACCTTACTTGCATCGATAGCCTGGGAGGTAATATTTCTACGAAGCAATAACTCTTTTACCTTGTAATAAACGGATAAATGTTCGGGGATTGCATAGGTTTTGCTATGCGGGCTGACATAAATCGCAATATATTTAACATCAGGATCGAAACTGTGTGTTGATAATGATTTGCGGATTTCGGGCAGGGGATCATTTTTGTCCTTAAAAACAATGCTAAAACCCGGTTTCGTGTAATATGGTGTTTTTATAAAACCTAATATCCCTGTAAATTTGTCCAACCCAACGGTGAAAAACTTATGCAGAATATCAACCCTGGATTGATCATTTGTATGAAAGATGAAGAAAAAATGTATCCGGTTGTTATCCGGAATGTCATAAGGGCCAAAATCCTGCATTCCGATTCGCGGTACGACCTGTACCCTTTTTTGATAAAACAACAATTGGTTACTACTATCCGACACTGTATTCATTTTTGCCTGATTAACCTGTACCAGGTTGCCGGAAGAAAGAGGAATAATCTGACAGAAGTCTTCCGTATTTAAAAATTTAAGTATGAAACCCTTAATGAACTTCAGGTAGTTTTTATACCGGTTTCCGCGTTCAGGTGCAATGGTTCGCTGGTGCAGATCATCCCTGATGCCAAAATTCCACACCGGAAAAACAGCATCGAGGTTACGTCTTCCTTCCTGATTCAAGTTTTTGTATCGAAATAGTTGATTTTCGAATACGACCCACTTAAAATGTTCGGGTGCGACCTGACTCATTAGGGTTTCAATGCTCTTTTTAAACAGTTTTGATCTTCCTTCGAAAGAAATAAGCAGTTCGGGTTGATTGGTAATTCTGGCAATCTGAACTTTGACAGTGAAGCGCATAAACAATGTGTAGTCATCGTTTTGACTCTTCTCCTTTACCCAAACCTCAACGTCGTTTACAAAATTGGGTTTCACCAGGCACCCTGAAGACTGAAAGTAATTATGGATTAATCCATTATAGTATCGTTTCAAAAGTGATTTTGAGAATACCGAATTTTCCTTTTTAATCCAGATCTCTTCATTATTTTCATTTATGCTTTGATAATATTCCGGTTTACTGAGTTTTGAAACGGCTAAAGCTTCTTCCTGTTCTTCTGCAAACGAAGTATAGTAATGATCCTGTTGCCCAAATTCCTCAATCACCTCTTCCGGAACGAGTGTTTTATGAACTCTTTTCAGGTTTTCACGTTCACCCTTGTAAAAGTAGAAGGTGTATTCTTCTGAAGGATGACTGAATGTCAGCATGTTGAATGTCAAATTTGGGGTTGTCATGGCGGGTTGATTTTTTATTTTTATACTTCCACTAGCAGATCTGTTTTCGTAAAATTATTTTGAGTAAATGATAGGTATTGAATTAAGAGTTGTTGGCTTAGGTTAATCTTTGGGTTGTAAGATTTGAAGGAAAACCACTCCTTTGGCCGTTAAAAAATATTGTTGATTTGAACTTTTTGGTTTGAAGGGAATAGTTTGTTCAAGTAGTCCGAGTTCAATCAATGGCTTTACGTATTTATTTCTGAATTTGGTTCTGTCTTTCCATTTTGTCATCTCCATTATATTTTGTATTGATTGAGGATTACTGCAAAAATCAAGTATCTCTTTAACTTGGTGCCAACTTGGTGCCGACTTAGTGCCGAACGGCTGCCGAACGGTTGCCGAACGGTTGATGACTTGGTCCCAACTTAGTCCCAACTTAGTGCCGATCTCTTGCCCAATTGCTTCCAAATCATACTCGTGCTTTGACTCCGGCTGCAACTCGTGCTGCTGTTTAAAATTCTTTTTGGTAAAGGTTACCCGGAATGCGACACCTGGCTCTTTCCAGTTGAAACCAATTTCAGGATAGTTTTGTAATTCTTCTGCAATCAGCTTCAATCCATTGCCCCATTGTTCAATGATTCGGAGTTTTTTGAATACAGGAGCCAGTATCTTGTTGCGGATGTCGGACTGCCCAGATTCCATGTCGCTGAAATCGACTGTTGGCATCAATTTGCCTGGACTGGTGATTTCTACTTTATCATCAAAGATGGCTATTTTAATGTCTTTGCCAGTTAGCGAATAATCGCGGTGAATAACAGCGTTACGAATTATCTCCCGAATTGCAATGACCGGATATTCCCAGCGGTCGTTACGGTAAACACCAGTATAATCGGTTGTTCCCTGTGAAATGTGCCTCAATACAAACAGGTAGGCTTGTTCTGCCTGAAGCCCTACATTTACCTCAATGGTTTTTTGGTCGATGAAGTTTCCAGGAACCGTGCCCTTAAACCTTGCACATTCAATTTTAGAATATGGGAAATATTGTCTATGCAATTCATCATCCGACAACAAAATCAAGGCATAAGTCGGAAGGTTCTTGCCTTGCTCCTGACGGTATAATTCCAGTTTTTTTAATACATGAACGGTCAATTCTTCGTCTGTTTTCTCGCGGAAAAAGTCTTTAAAAGCTGAGATATTTATTTCCTCAATTGTTTTGGTGTAAACTAACTCGCTGTCAAAGGAGATATTTTGCTTACGTCGTTCGAGTTCGGCAATCATTTCGGCAGAGGCTAAACGATTGGTGGAACCTACCCGGATAAATGTGCCTTCCTTGATGGTTTTATTTTTCAAGTGGTACGGTGGAGCGCTGCCTTTAAATACCTGAGTATGGATAATGTGCTTTCCTTCGTGTTGCAAAAACGATATTTCGGGCAAAATAACTGGTTCGCAAAGATCGTGAACAAGGCTGGCTATTTTTTCTTCAAGTGTAAGCAAATCGTTTTCGTTTAAACCTACAACTTCCCGCGGAGTATCTTTGATACCAAAATAGATTTCTCCACCTGCATCATTCGCAAATGCGAGAATAGTTTTAGCCAATTCGGAATTGGTGGGCAGAGACTCTTTGAACTCAAGTCTGCGGCCTTCGGGTTGTTGAAGTAAATCGGTAAATTTGGACATGTGATTGGTATTATTTTAAAATGCTAAAGTCGTTTAAAATTAATTTATTACTTCTAAATCTTGGATTTTTTTAGCTATACCAAAAATAAGAATATAAGAGCAATTAATCGTAACATCAAACATGAATAATTATTAACAGAGGAAAGAGGATTTGTAGGAAACGTAGGATACTTCGACAAGCTCAGTAACCTTTTGTAAAAAAATTCCTATGAATCCTACGTTTCCTACGTCCTACCCTTACAATTTAGTGTATTGGTTGTGTTCATGGTTAAGAAGTTTGGGTTTGAATTGTCCGATGTACTTTTCTGCGGTTTTGGGGTGAATGCCTAGTTCTTCTGCCACTTTCAGATAACCTTGCCGGTCAAATTGCGGTGGTAGCTTCTCGAAGAATTTTAGTTTAGCACCATTTAGTTCTTTGTTTGGCAGATTCTGAAAAACTGCAATGGCATGTTTTTCCAATGTTGTAGCAATGGTCATTGCTGTTTGAAAATCAAGATCGCTGCAAATCATTGGATTCGGGAGTTCCCCTTCTTCCAAAATACGAAGTGCAGAAAGTATCATGGCCACCCGAAAGGTAATGAGTCCAAGACGCTTGATGTTGGCATCAAAATCACGCCCCAATAGCAATTTATTCCGCGAAAGCATGGAATTAAAAAGTTCTGTGAATTGATGGCCTTGTTCATCAGTCAATTGAAAGCTAACTGGCTCCCGGAGGTTTTTTAACTGATTATGCAAATCGAAAATGACTGTTGCTTTTTCTCTGAAGAAGTCGGTATAATTTACAGGACGATGAGAGACAAACGGATTTTTAAAATCGCTGTTGTCCTCAAATGCGTAAAAGAGAAAACGGCTGAATAATCCATTTTCGACATCAGGCATCATGTTATGAACCTGTTTTGGAGTTCCGGATAAAGCAATGGCGATATGCGGATCACGGATTTCAATAAACTCATTGTCTTTCCGGCGAAACATGCTGGTGCTTTCGTGGTGAAATGCTTTTCGCAATACATCGCTAAAATTACCCCATTCCTGTTTAAACGTGTCCGCCAGCGTGTCGGCTTCCGTTTCGAAAAGTACCCCACAGAAATTATTATCCGACAATGCCTGGATAAATGCTGACGAACTGCTATTGGCCGGAATGAAAAACATTTTTCGGGGCGGTTCTTCCGGTCTGAGCGCACCTTGCCGTTGTACTTTTGTTAAGTTGTTATACTGCTCCAACTCTGATTCAAAAGCTGCTCTTTCATTCCGGGACTGTTCGGTCATGTGATCGTGAATAGCAAGGCCGAAATATTTGGACCATTTCATTTTTCCTTTTCCGGAACCTGCCGGAGCTGTTATGAAAGCATATAAATGGGCTGTATGAGGTTCATCAAAATAAATACCATGGATATTGGGCAAACATCCACTTAATACGGATATTGAACCGATCAGAAAAACATCTTTTTCTACTGAATCCTGAAACAGATCGGTACTTTCCTGAAGGATTTCAGGAAGATTGGAATAGATTTCAGTAGGAAGTTGAGGGGTGTTGAAAATGGTGTTTGTTTCTTCAGTATTGCTGTCAGGACCTGTGGATGCTGCCAGGCTAGGAGTAACCGTTGAAACGCCGTCAGGTCTTGGAGACGTTGACGGTTTTTTGGTTGGTGAAATATTAATACCTGCCTGTTTTGCAAGATGAAAAAAGGTTTTCAAGGTTACACCGTGTCCTTTTGCTTTCAGGCAGTTGTCGTATTGTTTGTTGCAATCGGTTTGTGAATATCCGGAATAAAAACGGCTGATCCGGTGGTAATACTTCCGGCCAGCTTCACCCAGTTCATCAGCTAGGGCAAAACCGATGTCACGCCAATCGGAATAATTGGCGGTGATGTCGGTTTGAGCGGATTCAAGACGGGAAATGATGAGGTCAAAATCAGAGTAAACGCTGTCAGGTCCGGTGGACGCTGACAGGTTGGGAGAAGGTTGGGAGGATTGCGGGGTTATATCAGTATCATTTTTGTTTTGCAGCCAATCCTGCGGCATGAATTTTTCTTTCATCTTCTTTGGCTTTAAAATATAATGATGCATAGCAGCGAAAATTTCAGAAGAATATCTGCATAGAAAAAGAGGAATGGAAGAACAGTCCACCAGAGTGGCCAGTTGGATGATGCTAATTTGAATAGCACATTCAGCAAAAATGAATTGAATTTATATGGTTTCATGGTTGATGGATTTTGAAAATTGTGAAAAGGGACATTTTAAATAATTAGGATTGATGTAAATCACAGGATCATAAGGCAGGAAACAAGCCCGGGAAATGTCTTTCCCGGATTTGTCAACCTCCAATTGATAAGTGATCTTTAGGTAGGAAGCAATTGACTGGAACCATTCCTGATGATTACATTCCTTTAGATCAATGGAGATTATCCATTTTAGACCGTCACCAGAAGGCGAAACAAACATCAATTCTGTTTCAAAATATTTATCCTGAAGCAAAGTTTCCTTTAGTTCCTGAAGGTTTGAAACATGGTCAAAATCGAGCGTTAGCAGGCCGGAATGTTGGATTAATGCAGAATCGTTTCGTTTGGAAAACAGTCCTGAGAACGTCACATAATCAAACTGTTTGGCCTTGTATTTACGAACTGATTCGAGTTCGCTGATGCTTCGCAATTCTTCAGTCTGTTGTTTGTATTTGTTGCTTTTGATGGCTCCATAAACATCGGGAATGGTCATTTCAGCATTCGGCTGGGTGTTGGTCACCGGGCACCGGTAATAACTGAATTTTGGAAGATTGTCAACAACTTCGGACACCTGAACTTTGCTTTTTTTATTGGTGTAGAAACCTTTCGGTTCTCCAATTTGCAAGTTCATTTCAGCGTTTATCTTTTGCAACAATTCTTGATCGCTTAATTGATAATGAAGGGCTGCAAAATCGAATGGGCTTCCTTTGAAGCCAGGTAATTCAGCATCTTCGAAATAGAAAATCCAATCCTGATTGCTGATTTTCAGGGTAACGTTGTCCCCGTTAAACGGATTCCGGGTTGGCTTACATGTTTTGCCGGAAAGTTCAATGACTACTTCATCCGGGTAATATTTCCGCAGGATATGTGCGTAAATATTAAGGCCGTAATGCGTGTCGTGCAAAATTTGCTTTTCATCAATCATGGCTCAGACGTTTAAGGTTTCCGGAATAATTGCTTTCGAGTAAAGCTTCCAGATCGGAAACCTTGTAATAGAATTTGCCATTGAGCCGGGAGAACGGGAGAGTTCCCGAATCCCGTAAGGTTTGCAATGTTCGCTGGCTGATATTGAGGGCAAGCAAAACATCTTGCCCATCAATCCAGGTTTCATTAAATATCTCGGCACGGGTTTTATTCAGGTGCTGAAGGTGTACTTTAATTTCCTTCAATTCACCGGAAAGGTGAAGAAGGCCTTTTACGATCTCTTCCATTATTTGGCCCTCCCCGATTTCAGTTTAAACTGACTGACTTCTTCCTCTATGTCTGAAACTGATGCTTGCCTGTTTGACAACAACCATCTATTCAATTCCTCACGGTTGAAGTACAATTTTTTCCCGTTGGGCTTATATGCCGGGATGGTGCCTGTACTGGTTAATTTGTAAAGGTGCGAATGCGAAACCTCCAAATAAACCGCTGCTTCGTTGAAGTTTAAGACTTCCTTTTGGAGCATGTTTTGCTCAAAAATGAGCTTTTTTAACTCCCTGATTTCTGTTAAGACTTGTTCGTCCATTTCAGTAATTGTTAAATTAAGAATGGACTTTTCCGGAAAAGTCATCGTTGTATTTCAGCGACGAACCAAAATTACATCAGTTATTTGCCCTCATTTTCTGTTATTTGCAAGTGTAGTGTAGAGTGTATAGTGTAGAGTGGCAGAAGCCAGAAAAGAAAAAGCCATTGTCTAAGGTAAACAATGGCAAAAAAGAATAAAAAAATATTGTAGAATCGAGTGTAGAGTGATTATTTAATGAGATCAATTGCTTTTTCGATCTTATAAGCTGATAGTTGAGGTTTTTTTAGAAGTCTTAATTTTGATGGGTCGAATTTAATGCCATCGGGTTGAATGAAGCATTGACATGCCACTTTCCATTGTTTTTGTTTTAAGTTGTCAACCAACTTGTATTCTGAGTAAATTAAATGGATGAAATAATAGAACTCGCTGGGATTTCCAGTCCACACTACAGGTTGTGAAATTTCCTTCCCTGAGAATATTTTTTTGAAGTTGATTGTTGATGTATCATCGGCAATGAAATTATTCTTCTTTAAGCTGTCGCAAAGATCATTAAGACTTTCAGCATTCTTTGATAACTTTTTATAGGTGAATGAATTAAAGGATTTCAAATCAGCCGGAATTGGGATTTCAACTGCAATTGGGTTCACCGTTTCTATGGTAAGTATTGGCGGAGCCTCTCTCAAAAATGAATTTGAGGGTATAGGTTCAAATAACAATTGAGTGTAAAAATCTTCAATAATCATCACATCTTCCCGAAAATTCAAAAACATGTTCTGAATTTCCAGATATATTTTTATCAAACAGGTCTTTAGCAATTGTATAACATAAGTGTCCGTTTTGTGATTTATATCCATATCAAATGTGCTTTTGGATGGATCAATATAACTGATGTCCAAATGTCTTTCTTTTAACAGTGTGCCGATTTCTTTAATCCTGGTTTTGAGTTTTTTTTCCAAGGTATCATTTAGCCAGTATTTCTTAATCTGATGGTTACTATCATCTGCAATCAGGCTGATAACAAGATCGCAGTATTTATTCATCTCACGAATTATAAGCTTTTGATAATACTTGGTTTTGTTGTTGAATGGCCTGAAAAAATCAACTTCGTATTTCATTTTTATTTTCGGCTCGAAAGCTTTTATTTCTGACAACATGGGTGCAAATTTCTCATCCGGATTATTCTCGGGAAGCCAGGGCTGCAATCCTTTATATAGAATTTCATCAAGAATTTGTAATTGATTCATCAGGTTTTGTTTTTGTAAAATTAAGCAATTGTTTTTGATAAGATTCCTTCATATCATCCTCAAAGCTATCCAGATAGTTTTCTGTTGTTTTGAGGTCCTTATGGCCCAGGCTCTCGCTGATGAACTCGGTTGGTGCGCCTGAACGTTTTAATGCTGTAGCAAAAGAGTGCCGGGCTGAATATGTAGTCAATTTGATGTCAATTCCAAGAGCTGTTCCAATTTTCTTCATGTGTTCATTAATTCGCCTAAAGGTTTGTTTTACTTTTGCATGAACCTTCTCTGGATTATCATCTTTGTCAATCATACCAAAGATGTAATTTTCAGAATCACGATCTTTGTTTCCCCACTTTTCAATTATTTCTAAAGTTTCCGGTAACAGGAAAACGGATATTGATTTCAGGTCTTGTTTGGTTGATCGTTCTGTTTTCGACCGAATAAAATTGATTTTACCACTCTCAATGTTTTTGTATTTCAGTTTGGCTATATCTTTCATGTTGGCACCATTACATAGGTAGCTGAAAACCCATAAATCCCTGGCACGTTCCTGAAATCTTGAAGTAGTTTTATAATTGATGATAGCAGCAATGTCAGCCATTTTTAATGCCTTCTTCGTATTTTTACCTGATGGAATCTGATATTTGCGTTTTCCGAATGGATACGCATCTTTATCTAAATACCCTCCGGCAATAGCATTATTAATTATTGTCCTGAGACTGCGTGTATAGATTCCAATTGTAGTTTTTGAATTCCCTTTGCCAAGCATCCATTGTTCATACTCGTCAAGTAATTCGGGAGTAACATCTGCAAAATTCAGTTTCTTACGGCGTTTATTGCCAATGAAACTTTTAATGGAAGTTAAGGCGCAATTATAGCTGTCTGCAGTACCGATCCGGTTTTCATTTTTGAGTTGGAGGATATAAAAAGAAAAAACCGACATATCTTTGATAATTGCTAAAGCCTTCTGTTCTATTTCATTGAAATACAACAAATGGGCTTTGTGTTCTTTTCTCGGCTTCTCAGAATGGACTTTTTCCCATTCATCCTCGTTTAGGCTGACATTCACAGGATAGTACCTCTGATCCCGATAATAGGTCAAACGCAATTTAACTGCGTAGGTGTTATCTTTACGAAGAAACCGTTTATCGAGAATAATTGCAGTAGTTATTCCAATCATTTTTGTGTATTTTGCAGATTATTAGATGTATGTAACTTATTTTCTTGCATACAATTTACATACAAATATCGACAAAAACAACAAATAAGAGAAAATAAAAACAAATAAAAATTATTAAAAGCTTAATATATAGACTATTAACAACTAAAAGAAATTAAAGGAAGGTGTTTTTACCTGACTCATAATCAGGGAGTCACTGGTTCAAGCCCAGTTGGGCCCACTTCAAAATCAA
>JFJP01039240.1_pt1 | contig 14056 bp, 12 predicted proteins | sample 431651 | NCBI WGS metagenome assembly JFJP01 (sample SAMN02602958, study PRJNA72255) | Microbial mat metagenome, whole genome shotgun sequencing project. | biome: fresh water; feature: sink hole; material: water; isolation source: purple microbial (photo- and chemosynthetic) mats found in... | reverse complement strand
CATTTCTCCATATCGGTCACTTATTTATCCTAAAACTAAAGACCGCCGCTTTCGCCGCGGCGTCTATCCCGCTCTGCGGGACCATTTCTCCGCCGCAAAGATAGTATTTTTTTGATTTTTGAAAATATTTTTGAAAAAATAATGTAAAATACAGATTATCAATACATTATGATTTTTGTTAACAGGATATGAACAAATTAGTCAAAAAAATAAGCTCAAACCTAATAATGGTGAGGAGTTGCGACTTTTGACCTGAAATCAGACTTTCATCCAAAAAAATGGCTATTTTAACCTAAAAGTGGCACTATTTGTGGAAAAACGGAAAAATAAATTTGCATATGAATTTAAAAAAAATAAATTTGTATTCAATTAGTAAGATTGGTCTAACCCTTTAATTATTACAAAATGACAAAAAAAGAATTAGTTAACGCAATTGCTGCTGATGCAGGTCTTTCTATTAAAGATGCAGGAAAAGCTCTGAATTCATTCGTTGGAGCTTTTGGAAAAGCTATGTCAAAAGGTCACAGAATCCAGCTTCCTGGTCTGGGAACTTTTAACGTTACCAAAAGAAGTGCAAGAGTTGTTCGTAACCCTCGTACAGGTGCAAAACTGAACGTTCCTGCTAAGAAAGTTGTAAAATTCAAAGCAGCTCCAGCACTTAACAAAGGTCTTAAATAATCGAATTTTAGATTGCCGAGGGGTGCTTTGCACCCCTTTTTTTTGTGCTTTATCCTAAAAGATTTTCAAGTTTATTTTAATTGTTAAAATTTGTTATTTATTTTTCATATTTTTGGACATGAAATACCCTTCCTAAACTTTAGAGAATGAATTGCATAATTGTAGATGATGATAACCTGACCTGCAAGATACTCGAAGGGTATGTTAGCAAATCAACGTCACTCACTCTTATTGGCTCTTTCAGCAATTCTGTTGAAGCCCGGAATATTCTTACAAAACGTCACGATATCGACCTGATAATTCTCGATATTGAAATGCCTGAAATGAACGGTTTCGACTTTATAGGCAGTTTAGATTTTCCTCCTAATATTATTATTGTATCATCTGCCGAAGAGTATGCTCTTAAAGCTTTCGACTTTAACGTAGTTGATTATCTCCTGAAACCTGTTACCTATGGACGTTTCTGCAAAGCCATTGACAAAACCGTCAGGTACTTTGCAAGGAAGGAAGGAAGTCCGAGCGGGGAAGAAGAGATCTTTATTAAAAAGGGATCATCTCTTGTTAAACTTAAGCTCAGAGACATAATTTATATAGAAGCTCTTGAAAATTATGTTACCCTTAATACAAACGATGATAAATTCACAATACATTTTACAATGAAAGCAATAGAGAACCAGTTGCCTTCAGGTGTTTTTATCAGGGTACACAGGTCATACATTATTAATAAGAGCATGATTCAGACTATACAGGAGAACTCTCTCGATCTAAATGTTGGCGGCTCTCTAAAAAATGTACCTGTCGGGAAATCATTCAGAGACACTCTTCTGAATGATATAAATGTAATGGCGCGATAATTACTTCCTAATCTAATGCTTACCAACCGTCAGATTTTTCTCCATAACCTGGGACAGACTTCCTCTTCACCCATGATGCTGGAAGTTGTCCGGGCAAAAGGTATTTATATGTACGGTCCGGATGGTAAAGAGTATATTGACCTCATTTCTGGAGTCTCGGTAAGTAATACAGGGCATGGGCATCCGAAAGTTATTGCTGCCGTTAAGGATCAGGTTGATAATTATATGCATCTGATGGTTTATGGTGAAATAATACAGAATCCCCAGGTAAAATATGCAGACCGTCTTGCAGGATTACTTCCCGAAAATCTTTGCAGCTGCTATTTTGTAAACTCAGGAAGCGAGGCCGTTGAAGGGGCACTTAAGGTGGCAAAAAGATTTACAGGCAGAAGCAAAATAATTTCATTTAAAAACGCATATCACGGCAGTACACATGGCGCACTAAGTATTCAGGGTAGTGAGAAATACAGGAATTCATTCCGGCCTTTGCTGCCCGATACTCTTCAGATTGAGTTTAACAATGATGAGTCTTTAAACGCAATCGACAGTAAAACAGCCTGTGTTATTGTTGAACCCATACAGGGTGAGGCAGGAATTATCTGCCCTAAAGATGGATTTCTTGAAAAAATAAAAAACAGGTGCAAAGAAAATGGCGCACTTCTCATATTCGATGAAATTCAAACCGGATTCGGAAGAACAGGTTTCATGTTTGCATTAAATCGTTTTGGAGTTGTCCCTGATATTCTTCTTCTTGCGAAGGCTCTGGGAGGAGGAATGCCGCTTGGAGCATTCATTTCATCACAGGTCATAATGTCCTCCCTTATATCCAATCCGTCACTCGGCCACATTACAACATTCGGTGGTCATCCCGTTTGCTGTGCTGCAGGTCTGGCATCACTCGAGGTAATTGCTGAGGAGAATCTGGCAGAAAAATGTAATGAAAAATCATCCGTTTTTAAGAAAGAACTTATACATCCTCTCATATCTGAAGTCAGGGGAGAGGGTTTGTTACTTGCAGTCCAACTCGTTGATCCTAAGTATATTCATTTTGTTATAGCTCATGCTCCTGATTTTGGCCTGATTCTTGATTATTTTCTTTTCTGCAATAATGCATTCAGAATTGCTCCGCCTTTAACTATCAGCGAGGCTGAGATTATTAAAGCCTGCTTAAAAGTAAAAGAGCTTTTGGATGTTGCACTGGAAAACGCAGAATAGCATGAGACAATTCTTTCTATACCTTATTATAATATCTGTCTTAACTGTTGGCTTAAAAGCACAGGAAGTTCCAGATGGTGCTCAGGAAAGACTTGGAAAACTTTATGGCAGGCTGATTAATAACTTTAATGATACAGTCAGACTCAGGGTTAATGATTCTATAAAGGTTATAATAGACAGTTATGTCAGGTCGGATACTGTTTTCAGCCATAAATTCTCAGGTCTCCGTTATCTCGGACAGATAATTTCACCTGATTCACTAATTAAAATTGTGACATGGAACCTGGTCCTGCTTAATAGTCCCGGGAAATATTTCAGTTATATTATTAAAAGAGGAGAACCAGGCGGCAGGAACACTGTTTACAGCCTGTCATCCGTTTATAAGGAAGCTCCGGTTAAGACTGATACAACATATACTGAATCAGATTGGTACGGAGCTCTGTATTACGATTTGAAACCTTACAAAACAGGTAATGAAACCTGCTGGATACTTCTGGGAATAGATTATGGGAATGAGCTTATTTCAAGAAAGATTATTGAAGTATTAACAATAAACTCCGGGGGATCTCTTTTATTCGGGAAGAAATGGTTTTCAGATGGAGCGAAGCCGGGTTTCAGAGTAGTACTGGAGTATGGATCTACAGCAATGATGACCTTAAGGTTTGCCTCTGAAAAATCGATTGTATTTGATCATCTTGTTCCTTTCTCATCAGACCGGGAAAACGACAGGCAATTCTATGGTCCTGATTATTCCTATGATGCTTACAATCTGATCGATGGAGTATGGAAGCTGCAAATTAATGTTGACGCCAGAAACAAGCAATAGAAGAAGTTCGAAGTGCCTAAAGTTTGAAGTGCCTAAAGTGCACTTCGACCACCATAACTTTCTTTGACCAACGAAACTTGACCGTAGTTGATCGCGAAGGTGGGGATTACTTAAAGTCGGATGGAAAATTTATTTGATTTTTTTATAACTTTAGGCACTCTAGGCACTTTAGTCACTCTAGGCACTCTTATGGCAAAGAATATAAAAACACACCTGTTCTGTTACGACGACCACAGAGGATTTTCTGAGGATGTCAGGAAGCGATTTCAGGATAGTGCCCGCTATAAAGTTCTCTCTTTTCCAACAAAGGATGAGTTCTTAAACCATCTTGAAGCAGAAAGGGAAAGCAATTTCTGCAAGATTGCCATTCTGGGTCTGCACGACAATAAGGAACAGATTGACATGATTGATAATCTTACCCAGGATATAAAAAAGGTTGACAGGAGAACGGGACTGATACTTCTTGGACCGGAAGATAAAATGGAGGAGATTAAAAAAACTGTCCTGTATAATATAGATGCATATATTCCCCGGAATGCCAATTCCATGCTTCGCATTCATAATACAGTAAAAAAACTTATGAGTGAACACAATATCGGAGTTTTCAGGAGAAGAAGAAATATTTCCCTGTATGTCCTTCTTGGTTTTATTATCCTGTCAGCTCTAATTCTACTTGCCTCTTATTTCAGGGCTCCCCAGTATTTCTGAGTTTATCCGTAGTGACTATTTGTCAGTTTCTAATCAACGGCACATCTTTTGAAAGGGATGGGCAGATTATTATTGTTAAACCATAAAATTATTAATATGCAGACCGGCAAGATTGGGGTAACTACTGAGAACATTTTTCCTATTATTAAGAAATTCCTCTATTCTGATCATGAGATCTTTCTCCGTGAGTTAATTTCTAACTCAGTTGATGCAACACAGAAACTGAGAACTATGTCTTCAGCAGGTGATTTCAAGGGAGATTTGGGGGATACTACCATTGAGGTAAAAGTAGACAAGAAGAAGAAAACGATTACCGTTTCTGATAAGGGAATCGGTATGACAAAAGATGAAGTTGATAAATATTTAAACCAGATTGCATTCTCCAGCGCAAACGATTTTCTCGATAAATATAAAGATCAGATAAATTCAATTATCGGACATTTCGGTCTTGGTTTTTACTCATCTTTCATGGTGTCGGATAAGGTGGATGTTATCACCAAATCTTATCAGGAAGGTGCACAGGCTGTTAAATGGACCTGCGACGGAAGTCCTGAGTTTTCTATTGAGGAAGTTGAAAAAGAGAGCCGTGGCACAGATGTAATACTACATATTGATAAAGATTCAAAAGAATTTCTTGAGGATAGCAGGGTTGAAGCCCTTCTTAAAAAGTATTGCAAATTTCTGCCGGTTGATATTGCATTTGGAAAAGAGACAGAGTGGAAAGACGGTAAGTCGGTTGATACAGGCAAGGCTAAGATTATAAATAATACAAAACCTGCCTGGACTATTAAACCTGCTGACCTTAAAGATGAAGATTATAAAAATTTCTATCGCGAACTCTATCCGATGGGTGAAGAGCCTCTTTTCAATATACACCTGAATGTTGATTATCCGTTCAAACTCACCGGTATACTTTATTTTCCAAAGATTAAAAGTAACATAGAGATTCAGAAAAACAAGATCCAACTCTATTGCAATCAGGTTTTTGTCACTGATTCTGTTGAAGGAATTGTGCCTGAGTTTTTAACACTTCTTCATGGTGTTATAGATTCTCCAGATATTCCGCTTAATGTTTCAAGAAGTTACCTTCAGAGCGACTCAAATGTTAAAAAAATATCGAGTCATATTACCAAGAAAGTAGCTGACCGTCTGAACGATATCTTCAAAAACAATCGTGAGGAGTTTGAGAAAAAGTGGGACAACCTGAAGCTTTTCATCGAATACGGGATGATGACTGAAGAAAAGTTCTATGATAAGGCTTCGAAGTTTGCACTTCTTAAGAACACAGATGATAAGTACTTTACTTTTGAGGAGTATGAGAACTTAATCAAGGCAAATCAGACTGACAAGAATAATTCACTTATATATCTTTACTCTACAAATAAAACCGATCAGTTCTCGTATATCGAAAAGGCTAAAAACAAGGGCTATGATGTTCTGCTTCTTGATGGTCAGCTCGATGTGCACCTTATTAACCAGCTTGAATCAAAACTAAAGGATACACGTTTTGTAAGAGTCGATTCTGATGTAATCGACAAATTAATTCAGAAAGATGAATCGCGAGAATCAAAATTAACTTCAGATCAGCAGGAAGATTTGAAAAGCGTATTTAATGTTAAGGTAAAAGCAAAAGAAGTCTATAATGTTGTCTTCGAATCGCTCGATGAGAACGATGCTCCTGTTACAATTACCCAGTCGGAATTTATGCGCAGAATGAAGGAGATGGCGCAGATGGGAGGTGGCATGAACTTCTATGGCGAATTACCTGACAGTTTTAATCTGGTTGTCAATCCGAATCATAAGCTTGTACTTCAGATCTCTGAGGAGCTTAATCAGGCTGAAGGAGAGAAGCTTACCTTAAACAGCACCGAAAGAAAAAAGGTGAAGGAGGAGATTGAATTCGTGGAGAACGAAAACAAGAAGAAAAAAGCCGATGAAATAACTCAGGTTGAAAAGGATGATCTTGAGAAACTCCGCAAAGAACTTTCTGCGATTGAGAATTCCCGAAAAGATATCCTGGAATTGTACGGCTCAGATAACAAAAAGGTAAAACAGCTTATTGACCTGGCTTTGCTTGCAAATAATATGCTAAGAGGCGAAGAACTCAGCAGCTTTGTGAAGAGAAGCGTGGAGTTGTTGTAGGTTATTTTTTTACTGGCTGATTAAGCCCCTCTCCCGCTAAAGCGGGATCTCCCCTGAAGGGGAGCTAATTCGGAGTTATTTGGATATGACTTATTTATTGAGTTTTAGCCCCCCTTTAGGGGGGGTGGGGGGCTATATCTAAATCATCCTTGTCACCTCTGCCTTTACATAATCTATCGCTGCCCTTGTTGGCTCTTTTTCAAGTTGCATTACACTCTCGAGTAGTTTTTGGCTTAGCACCATTCCGGGAGCGTCGGGTTTGATTTTTTCGGCCTCACTGTTAATTATCTTTATCATATTTGAGCGGGCATTCCTTACAACTTCCCATGCCTGCTGACTCATATAGATTTGCTGTGAAAGGTTGTGTTCAAACTCGCTTCTGATCGTTGTAAGGAGTGCAGAATGAAGCTGCTTGGATGTCATATCTGTTGTACTAACCCTGACAAGGAGTGATTCAAGCGATATTCTTTCAAGAAACAGAACAATTCTCTCGTAAGCCTGAAGCTTAATTGGTGTAACTGTTTTGCTGTTATGAAGCATGAGCTCATATCTGTGCTTATCCTCTGAATTCTTTATCATATTTCTTATAAGAACCCAGGCTGTCAGAAATACTATCAGTGCCGGGATTGTAATCTTCAGAATGTCAATAACTGCTTCCATAATCTTTATTATATTATTATATACAAACTTAAGATTTTCTTTTTTATTTTCATCTTATCCTTTTCATTTACCGCAGAGTGCGCAGAGTTTTTCGCAAAGAACCGCAGAGACAATTATTAATAGATATTTCTTTGCGGTTCTCTGCGTTTTTCCTTTGCGTCCTTTGCGTTAAAAGGATTTCAATCCTCCCGTTTGGTTATATTTCAATTTTCTTCATACATTTGAAAGGGTTAGCTTATTAATTAACTATCACAAATTTTTGCTATGGAATACTTATCAAACAGAGTGAAGTCATTAGCTGTATCTCAGACACTTGCAATGGCTGCAAGGAGCAGAGAACTGAAAGCACAGGGTATTGATATTATAAGTCTGAGTCTGGGGGAACCTGATTTTAATACACCTGATTACATTAAAGAAGCAGCCAAGAAAGCTATTGATGATAATTTCTCAAAATATCCCCCGGTTCCGGGTTATGACGATTTGAGAGAAGCTATATCTGCCAAATTTAAAAGGGAGAATGGCCTTACATATTCAAAAGAGCAGATAATAGTATCAGGAGGAGGAAAGCATTCGCTTATAAACGTAATTTATTCGATTGTTAATCCCGGTGATGAAGTTATAATTCTTGCCCCATACTGGGTTAGTTATTATGACCAGATTGTTCTGGCAGAGGGAAAGCCGGTTATAGTTGAGGCCAAACTCGAGAATGATTTTAAGATTAAACCGGAACAGCTTGAAGCAGCAATAACAAAGAAAACCAGACTGATAATTTTTAACTCACCTTCAAATCCCACAGGAATGGTATATACACGGGATGAGATGAGCAAAATTGCTGATATTATCGAAAAGCATGAAGGCGTCTTCGCAATCTCTGACGAGATTTATGAACATATTATATTTGATGGAGAACATGTCAGCCTAGCTTCATTCAGTAACATTTATGACAGGGTTATTACAGTTAATGGCGTTTCCAAAGGTTATGCCATGACCGGCTGGCGTATAGGTTATATTGGTGCACCACTCTGGATTGCAAAAGCCTGTAATAAGTTGCAGGGACAATTTACGTCAGGAGTATGCTCAATTGCACAGCGTGCCGCACTAGCTGCTGTGCAGGGCACAGGTGAGTCGCAAAAGATAATGAGAGAAGCATTTTTGCGGCGCCGGAATCTTATCTGCAGTCTGTTGAAAGAGATAAAAGGGCTGAAGGTAAATATCCCGCAGGGTGCATTTTATGTCATGCCTGATATTTCATATTTTTTAGGAAAAACAGATGGCACAACGAAGATTTCAACTTCAGATGATCTGGCTCTTTATCTGCTCGATAAGGCACAGGTTGCAACCGTAGGCGGAGATGCATTCGGTGCACCTGAGTGTCTCAGAATATCTTATGCCACTTCTGATGCTTTGCTTGTTGAAGCTGTTAAAAGAATAAAAGTGGCTCTGGAGAAGTTGAAATAGCCCCCTGTCCCGCCGAAGCGGGACATCCCCCTAAAGGGGGACTAATTTAGTAATGTAATGTAAATCAGAGATATGTGATGGTATTAGCCCCCCTCTAGGGGGGTTGGGGGGCGAATTCAATATTTGTTATACGAAACCGTCTCCTCAGCCGGTTTTCTTCTTTTTTCTCTCTGACTGCTAAGTGAATAGCCGATAGTTATTATAAGCTCAACACGCTTGTTCCTGGGTATTTCAAGGAGTTTCTTAACCTTTGGTTCATCGAACCATCCCAGCATGCATGAACCTAGTCCTTCAGCAGTTGCCTGAAGACAAATATTCTCCGATGCAATTCCAATATCAATGAGCGAATAGTCCCTGTCTTTGATATTTGCTCCGATTTTCGAAGTCAGATTAGGTTTTTCCCTTACCATCACTATCTGGAGCGGAGCCTGGGAAACAAAAGTATTCATGCCAAGAAGAGGGGCAGAGGCTGCTTCAGCAACCTTTGCCACCAGTTCCGGTTTATTAACAACGATGAATTTCCAAGGTTGTGCATTACACGCTGAAGGAGACATTCTGCCTGCTTCAAGTATCCTTTCAAGTTTCTCTTTTTCAACCGGTTTGTCACTGTATTTTCTGTCACTCTGCCGGTTGTTTATGAGCTTAAGGATCTCTTTTGCGTCAGCCATTAATAGTTATTGGCCAAAAGTTCGAAATAGCTTTCAGGATGCAGACATGCCGGACAATTTTTAAGCGGCTTTGTTCCGAAATGAATATACCCGCATTTTCTGCAATACCAGAAAACCTTATCATCACGTTCAAATACCTTATCTTTCATTACATTTTCAAGAAGTTTTCTGTACCTCTCTTCATGTCCTTTTTCTGCTGCGGCAATCGCTTTGAATGCAGTTGAAATAGTCTTAAATCCTTCTTCTTCGGCTATTTTAGCGAAGGCAGGATACAGATCAGTCCATTCCTCATGCTCTCCTTCGGCTGCCGCCAGAAGATTTCCTTTAGTTGTATCAATTTTTCCGGCAGGATAGGAAGCAGTAATTTCGACCATTCCTCCCTCAAGAAACTTAAAGAATCTTTTAGCGTGGACCTGTTCCTGAAGTGCTGTTTCAAGAAAAATTCCTGCAATCTGTTCGTAGCCTTCTTCTTTTGCAACTTTTGCAGCAAACTCGTATCTGTTTTTCGCCTGCGATTCTCCTGCAAATGCCTTGAGAAGATTTTTCTCGGTTTTGGTTCCTTTTAAACTCTTTTCCATGTCAGGTTGATTTAGTTTTACCAAATTTAATAAGTTTCTTCTCTTCCCCCTTCATAAGTCTTTCTATATTTTTTCTGTGTGTATAAATTAATGCAATAGCAACAACTACAGAAAAAATCTTAAATACAAGCGATGGAGTATCAAAAACAAGGAAAAGAAGTACTGGAAATGCCAGTCCTGCACTCATTGATGAAACAGAAACAATGCCTGTGAGCAGAAGTATAATCAGAAAGACACCGAAGCAGGACAGTGTAAGAAAAAACTGTAATGCAAGCAAAACACCAAACACCGTTGCAACTCCTTTACCTCCTTTGAAACCTGCAAAAACAGGAAAAATATGTCCGATTATAGCAGTTACGCCTGCAGCTATCTGTAGATTTATAATTTGTGAGCTTCCTGGTTCAGCCAGTTTAAATATTACAGGAAGCAGGGTTGCCAGTGAGCCCTTTGCGACATCTATCAGAAGGACAGGTATACCGGTTTTCCATCCGAGTACTCTGATAACGTTTGTAGTACCTGCATTCCCACTGCCGTGTTCCCTGACATCAATATTGTGAAATTTTTTCCCTATCCACACTGCAGCCGGAATTGAACCGAGCAGATATGCGAGTACAATGGCCAGGACAGTAATAAATATGTTCATTCTTATCCGGAAATAATTTAATAATTAAAATTAACTCAATCAATCAGATTTTAGGTCCGAATTCAACAAGTTTTTCAATATGTTTATTTCCAGTGAACTTGCTGAAATTATTGTTGAATTTCAGTGCAAGGTCAGTTGCAGCAATTCTCCATTTTGCAGAAGATTCCCACGATTTTGAAGGGTCGAGAATACTTTCGTCAACTCCCTCAACTTCAGATGGTATACTAAGATTAAAAATAGGCAATATTGTGAATTCAGCATTTCTTATTGAGCCGTTCAGTATGGCATTTATTATATGTCGGGTTGAAGGGAGATCAATCCTTGTCCCTGAACCATAAGCTCCTCCCATCCAGCCGGTATTTACAAGCCAGGCTTCAGCATGATGAACTTTCATTTTGCATGTAAGCTCATTGGCATAAACGCTGGGGTCGAGCATGAGGAAAGTACCACCGAAGCATGTTGAGAATGAGGGCACAGGTTCTTTGATTCCCCGTTCGGTACCAGCAACTTTTGCGGTGTAACCACTCAGAAAATAATATCTTGTCTGCTCTTCAGTAAGACGGCTTACAGGAGGAAGTACTCCAAAAGCATCTGCCGTAAGGAAAATTACAGTTTTCGCGTGTCCTGCCTTCGATACTGGCTTTACTATATTATTAATATGGTATATAGGATATGAGACGCGTGTATTTTCTGTTTTTGAATTATCATTGAAATCGATAGACCCGTCAGATAAAATAACAAGGTTTTCAAGAAGGGCGTCGCGTCTGATTGCATTGAAAATGTCAGGTTCATTCTGTTTACTCAGCTTGATACATTTAGCATAACAGCCACCTTCAAAATTGAATACTCCATCATCATCCCAGCCATGTTCATCATCTCCAACCAATGCCCTGTCTGGATCGGTAGAGAGTGTAGTTTTTCCCGTTCCCGATAGTCCGAAGAATATAGCAGTATCTCCATTCTTACCTACATTCGCAGAACAGTGCATTGATGCTATCCCCTTGAGAGGCAGATAGTAATTCATAACTGAAAAGATCCCTTTCTTCATTTCGCCTCCGTACCAGGTGCCGCCTATTACAGTCATGCCTTCAGTGAGGTTGAACATCACAAAGTTCTCTGAATTAAGCCCCTGTTTTTGCCAGTCGGGATTCGTTGCTTTTGAGGCATTAAGAACAACGTAATCGGGTTTGAAATTTCTGAGTTCATCTTCATTGGGTCTGATGAACATATTCTTAACAAAATGTGCCTGCCATGCTACTTCTACTATAAATCTGACACTTATTCTTGAATTCTCATTTGCACCACAGTAACAGTCTACAACAAATAATCTTTTACCGGATAACTGTTTAGCTGCAATACCTTTGCAGTGATCCCATATCTCTTTTGTAATTGGTTTATTATCGGAGACCTTTGACGTTTCAGTTCTCCACCATACAGTATCCTTTGTTTTATCGTCAAAAACAACATACTTGTCCTTTGGTGACCGCCCGGTAAATACCCCTGTATCAATAGCTATCGCACCTGTTCTTGTAATAATTCCCTTTTCAAATCCCTTAAGATCAGGTCTGGTCTCTTCGGCAAAAAGTGTATTATATGAAGGATTATAAAGAATCTCCTTAACATCATTTATTCCATATTTTAATAATTCAAGGGGGTCAATCATATACAGAGATTTTGTTTAATAACTAACGAAATAATTTGATAATTTACTTTAGGTCTGAAAGATGCCGAAATATAGTTCTAATTTTTAAATATATTTCAGAAACCAGGTAGGGTATTTATCATATCAGGGGTCTTAATGTTGTTAGGATTTATTAAGGGTTTATATACAGGTTAGATCGGGCATCCATGAAAAGAAAAGGGTTCCGCCATAAGCGGAACCCTTCTTTATTATAAAGAAAATTATTATTTTCCGTATTTGATAGAAGCCTGAGCAGCAGCCAGTCTTGCTATAGGAACCCTGAACGGAGAGCAGCTAACATATGTTAAGCCAGCTTTGAAACAGAATTCAACAGATGCAGGATCGCCACCCTGCTCACCGCAGATACCAACCTTAAGATCAGGTCTTGTAGCACGCCCTTTCTCAACAGCCATTTTGATAAGCTGTCCAACACCGTCCTGATCAATAGTCTGGAACGGATCAGAAGCAAGGATCTTCTTGTCGAGATAATCATGAAGGAATCCGCCTGTATCGTCACGGCTGAATCCGAATGTCATCTGAGTAAGGTCGTTTGTACCGAATGAGAAGAACTCAGCAGTTTTCGCCATACGGTCGGCGAGAAGACAAGCACGCGGAATTTCTATCATTGTTCCGTATTTGCATGAGATCTCTTTTACACCGAATTTAGCACATACTTCTGAATACACTTTATCGTATACTTTTTTGGTAAAGTCAAGTTCTGCAACTTCGCAGGTAACAGGAACCATTAATTCAGGATAAGGTTTCTTTCCTTCCTTAAGCAGTTCAACTGAAGACTCGAGCATAGCTCTGATCTGCATCTCAGTAACTTCAGGGAATGTAATTCCAAGACGAACACCACGGTGTCCCATCATCGGGTTAGATTCGTGAAGTGCTTCGCCGCGTTTTGCAACGTCTTCTTTCTTTATTCCTAGTGCTTTTGCAAGTTCTTCCTGTTTTTCTGCACCCTGTGGTACAAACTCATGAAGAGGCGGATCAAGAAGCCTGAATGTTACTGGCAGTCCGTCCATAGCAGCCATAGTGGCTTTCATATCTTTCTTAACGAATGAGAAAAGTTCATCCAAAGCTTTACGGCGTTCTGTTTCATTTGCGCTGAGAATCATCTTGCGGAGAAGGAAGAGAGGCTGCTCTGATCCCTTACCGTAGAACATATGCTCTGTACGGAAAAGACCGATACCTTCTGCACCGTAGTTACGTGCAATTGTTGCATCCTCAGGGGTTTCAGCGTTTGTGCGGACACCCATTTTGCGGAATTTATCAACAATCGACATGAATTCTTTGAAACGTGGGTTCTCTGATGCATCCATAAGGGTGAGTGCGCCAAGATATACGAATCCTTTTGTTCCGTTAAGGGTAAGGAAATCACCTTCTTTAATTACTACATCGGAACCGGTTATTTTGCAGATTTTCTTTGCAGCGTCTACATGAAGTCCGCCTGCACCTACGATACAGCATTTACCCCAGCCGCGTGCAACAAGTGCAGCGTGTGAAGTCATACCACCACGTGCAGTAAGGATACCTTCAGCAGCGCGCATACCTTCAACATCTTCAGGGTTAGTTTCTTCGCGGAGAAGGATAACCTTTTCACCTTTACGGAACCATGCAACTGCATCTTCAGCATTGAAAACAACTCTTCCTACAGCGGCACCAGGACCAGCAGGAAGACCTTTAACTGCAGGAGTATGTTTTTTCTCAACAGCAGGGTCGCAGATAGGGTGAAGAAGTTCATCAAGCTGTGCAGGATCAACACGCATAACTGCTGTTTTTTCATCAATAAGTTTCTCGTGAAGCATGTCCATAGCCATGTTAAGGGCTGCAGTACCTGTTCTTTTACCTGCGCGGCACTGTAACATATAAAGTACACCTTCCTGAATTGTGAATTCTATATCAAGCATGTCGTGGAACGACTTCTCAAGTATATTGCGGA
>JFJP01058886.1_pt1 | contig 14057 bp, 12 predicted proteins | sample 431651 | NCBI WGS metagenome assembly JFJP01 (sample SAMN02602958, study PRJNA72255) | Microbial mat metagenome, whole genome shotgun sequencing project. | biome: fresh water; feature: sink hole; material: water; isolation source: purple microbial (photo- and chemosynthetic) mats found in... | reverse complement strand
AAAAGGGGTAAGAGAAAAGGAAGAGGAAAAGATTTTTAGCCACAGATGAACACGGATGGACACAGATTAGGAGAGATTAAGAAAAATCAGGGGAGAAGCTTTTTGCGCCATGCGTCTTCTTCAACTCTTCAACTCTTCAACCCTTAAACTCTTAAACTTAAACTTAAACTTAAACTCTGTGAGATAAATGTGCTGAAAAGTGAAACTTGGCAGGAAAGTTGCTTGGCTAAGCGGTTTAATATTGTTTTTATGAAAAAGAGAAATGGGCATGCGTGGTTGAAAAGGCAGAGCAGGGCGAAAAAATTCTCCATTGCTTTAATGCTGGCTGTTTTTTCGTTTGTATTTTTGCAGACGAGTTATGCCCAGTCTTCAAGCCGCCAGAAAAACCAAGCATCAAAATCTTCCAGCGAAGCTGCGCGACAATCGAGTAATGCCGATTCTAGGCAAGGAGCACCTGCACCAACGGTGGACTTGTTCCGCCAGATTTATCAGCAGCAGTTGCTTTACGATGAAAACCAGCGCATGAACATGGATCGTTCATACGAGAGAAAAAGCGATGTGGAATCTGCCCGCCCTTCCACCGTGACAGTCTCGCCAGCATTCCGTGAGCCGCCGGCAAGACAGCCTCAAAAAGATAATTATGCCGAAGAAAGAGCGCGGAGAATTGAGGAGATAGAGGCGCAGCGACAAAAGCAGAGCTATGTTGATCGGGAACGAATTTTGAATGAAGAACAGGGGCTAGTCAATTCGCGCAGGCAAGGTATTGAACCAGTCATAGACAAGGAGTTGGACAAGCAAGTTGGCGGTGCTTTGGTGGTGAATAAATTGAGGGGCGTAGTCTTGGTTTCTGACGAACGGCAAATCAAGAAGGATGGTGCCAAAGATGTGAACGGCATTGATGTCATAGATTTGCCTCTTCTGGACAACAGGGGTTTCGCGAAGCGTTTCATGAAATATCTTGATAAGCCGACGAGCATGGAAAATCTGAAGGCGATGATGAATGATGTGGTGGCCTACTACCGCGAGAATGATCGCCCAGTGGTGGATGTCCGCTTGCCGGAGCAGGATGTTACCAACGGGGTTGTGCAGATTTTGGTTATTGAGGGGCGTTTGGGGCAGGTGAGGGCTACTGGCAACAAATGGTTTAAAAGCAAGACACTTACTGGCCAAGTTCGCGCATTGCCGGGCGGCGAAATCCGCGAGTCCAGCCTACAAGACGATGTCGCATGGCTCAACACGAACCCGTTCCGTGAAGTAAAGGGCGTTTTCGTTCCTGGCAAAGAAAAAGGCACTACTGATATTGAGCTTCAGACCAAAGACCGACTCCCCGCCCGTTTTTATGCGGGGTATGAGGATAGCGGGTCGGATATGACGGGCAACCACCGATGGACTGCTGGCGGCACATGGGGTAATGTGTGCGATTTGGATCATCAGTTGAGTTACCAGCTTTCGTCGGTGTGCGGAGATGTTGATCTTTATAGGGCGCACAGCTTGAGCTACCTTGCGCCGTTGCCGTGGCATCACAGGGTCATCTTGCAGGGCGGGCACGCCATCACGAATGCCAATCTGGAAACTCCCCTTTTTGACCTCAGTGGAGAGAGCTGGCAGGTCGGGCTGCGTTACGCTGTGCCGCTCCCTTCACTCAAACAGTTTAAGCACGAGTTGACTGGCGGATTCGATTTCAAGGAGAGCAACAACAACTTAGAATACGGTGGCGTGAGCGTGTTTGACAACAGGACAGCCATAAACCAGTTTGCGCTGGGTTATACCGCCAGTTTGCCAGACAGTTTGGGTTATACATCAGTGGGTGCCAACGGGTTTGTCAGCCCAGGCAGTATGCTTGGCAAGAACACAGACCAAGATTTCCAAAAGCAACGGTGGTCGTCCAACGCAGATTATGTCTATGGCAAGTTCAACATAGAGCGTAGGACGCGGCTGCCTTGGAATTTTTCTTGGACTTTTAGCGGCACGCTCCAGTTGGCTGGCACTAATCTTCTGGGCAGCGAGCAGCTTGGATTGGGCGGGGCGAGCAGCGTGCGCGGCTACGAAGAACGGGAGGTTAGCGGGGACAACGGTGTGTTGTTCAGTAACGAACTGAGGACGGCACCGATTAGTTTCGTGAAACTCATGGGCTGGGAAAAAATAAAATTTCAGGATCAGCTACAGTTCTTGGTGTTTCAAGATTATGGCGATGGCTGGAGCGATGATAAACTCCCTGGAGAAGCTTCGCATACTGACTTACTCAGCGTGGGGCCTGGATTGCGTTATGCCGTAGGACAGAATTTTGCTCTGCGTTTCGATTATGGTTTCCAACTGACCGATTCTGGCGTGAGAAATCCGCACGGCAGCCGCGCCCATGTCGGCGTCCAACTGGCATATTGATAAGGGACAAGGGGAAGAGAAAAGATAAAAGGTGTAAGAGAAAAGCAAGCCGCAAAGCGTGAGAACAGTGCTTGGTTTAAGTTTAAGAGTTTATAAAAACATTCCTATGTGTTCTGTGTGCTCTATGTGGTTAAATCTCTTCTGCACTGCGTCTTCCTTTCGAAATTTGAGTTGGTGTCAAAGCTGTGACGAAAAAAAGTTTTGCCCGACACGCGTTGCCCCCTTATGGTTTGCTGCATGAGATTACTGGTTACGGGCGGGGCGGGTTTTATCGGTTCTAATTTTGTCCACCATGTTTTGCCGCATGTCGAGCGGCTGGTGAACCTCGACAAGCTCACATACGCGGGCAACCCCGAAAACCTTCTCTCTTTGCAGGATAACCCTAGCCATATTTTTGTTCAGGGCGACATCTGCGATTCCGAACTCGTCTCAAAACTTCTGGTCGAACACAGCATCACGGCGATAGCGCATTTCGCTGCCGAATCGCATGTGGATCGCTCCATTGATTCGCCTGAGCCTTTTGTCCACACGAATGTGGTGGGCACGCTCAGGCTCTTGGACGCGGCCAGAAAATATTGGAGGGATTTGCCAGATGCAGGACGGGACGCCTTCCGCTTTTTGCATGTCTCCACCGATGAAGTTTACGGCAGCCTTGGCTCAGAAGACCCAGCTTTTTCGGAAGAGACACCTTTTGCCCCGAATAGCCCTTACGCGGCATCGAAGGCGGGTTCTGACCATCTTGTCAGAGCCTATTACCACACATATAAAATGCCAGTCATAACCACGAACTGCTCCAACAACTACGGGCCACGCCAGTTTCCAGAAAAGCTAATACCGCTGATGATACTCAACGCGTTGGATGGCAAACCGCTCCCTATTTACGGCGACGGGATGAATGTCCGCGACTGGCTTTTTGTGCAAGATCATTGCGAAGCCATTTTCTTGGCCATGACACGCGGGCGTCTTGGTGAGACTTATAACATCGGCGGCCTTTGCGAGATGCCGAACATAGAGGTCATACACACGATTTGCGATATTCTTGACAGCAAAAAGCCGCGTGCCGATGGTGCATCCTACCGCACGCAAAAAAAATTCGTCACTGACCGGCCTGGTCATGACAGGCGCTACGCGATCAACTGCACGAAAATACAGCAGGAACTCGGATGGAAACCCGCCGAAAATTTCCAGAGCGGATTTGATAAGACCGTGGGCTGGTATTTGGCCAACCGCGAGTGGTGCGAAAATATCACATCACAAAAATACCAGAGGCAAAGGCTGGGCAACATTTAACTTAGAAACAAACACTCGTATGAAAAGAAAAGGAATCATTTTGGCAGGTGGCTCAGGCACGCGGCTTTACCCACTCACCCGCTCTGTCAGCAAGCAGCTTCTTCCCGTTTACGACAAGCCGATGATCTATTACCCGCTCTCGGTTCTCATGCTTTCGCAGATACAAGAGATTCTCATCATCTCCACTCCGCACGATCTGCCGCATTTCGAAAAACTATTTGGCGATGGTGCCTCCATAGGTCTTAAAATATCTTATGCCGCCCAGCCAAAACCAGAGGGTTTGGCGCAGGCTTTCATAATCGCCGAAGAGTTTCTCGATGGTGCCCCGAGCTGCCTCATTTTGGGTGACAACCTTTTCTACGGGCACGATTTCGCCAACACGCTCCGCTCGGCTTCTGTCAGCGATGCGGGCGGGACGATTTTCGGATACCCCGTATCTGACCCCACGATATACGGTGTGGTAGAGTGGGGGAGTGACGGCAAAGTCCTTTCTTTGGAAGAAAAACCTAGGGAGCCAAAATCTCAATATGCCATTCCTGGCCTCTATTTTTTCGATGGGCGTGCTTCAGAATTTGCAAAAAAGCAAAAGCCTTCTACTCGCGGCGAACTCGAGATTTTGGATCTCGCTAAATGCTATCTCAACGAAAACAGCCTCCATGTCAGCCTGCTCGGGCGCGGGCTCGCGTGGCTAGATACGGGGAATCCTGAAAGCCTTTTGCAGGCTGGCCAGTTTGTCCAAGCCATACAGGAGCGGCAAGGGATGAAAATAGCATGTATTGAGGAAATAGCATTCGCACAGAAATGGATTGATGCCGGCCAACTAGAAAAGCTTGCCAGTGCGCTTGGCAAAACTGAGTACGCTGCCTACCTCATGCAGCTCATCAAACGGTCTTCTCGCTGATGCCTTCGGCCATAGGGCTTACGGACGAAGATTGGATGCGCCATGCGCTGTCTCTGGCACGCAAGGGTGTAGGATTCACCAGCCCGAACCCGTGCGTTGGTGCCCTGCTGGTTCGTGATGGGCGCATGTTGGCTTCCGGCTGGCATCGCAAAGCTGGAGGCCCTCACGCGGAGATTGAGGCCATTGAAAAAGCTCTCCGTCTAGGACATTCGCCGCGTGGTGCTACACTTTATGTAACGCTTGAGCCTTGCACAACGCACGGGCGCACGCCGCCCTGTTCGGAGGCCATTGTGAGGCACGGAATAAAAAGAGTTGTCGTTGCTGCCACAGACACTAACCCCGCCCATGCAGGGCGTGCTTTCAAATGGCTCTCGCGCCGTGGCGTCTCGGTTGCACACGGCGTTTTGGAGAAGGAAGCTCGCGCTATCAATTTCCCGTTTGAGCGCTGGATCACGACGGGGCGTCCGTGGGTCGTCGCCAAAATAGCGATGAGCCTAGATGGCAAAATCGCTGCGCACCCGTCTGAGTCGCGCTGGCTCACGGGGGAGGATTCCCTGAGAAAAGCGCACGGTCTGCGTCTCGCTGCGGACGCCATCATAGTGGGGGCGGAAACCGTGCGCCGCGACAATCCCTCTCTCACCGTCAGGCTCGGTGCTCGCTCACGCAGCAAGCTACAGCCTTGGCGCGTTGTGCTTACGAAATCTGGCAGTCTTCCAGAGGATGCTGCAATTTTCACCGATGAGTTTCAAGAGAGGACTATAGTTGCCAAGGGTCGCTCCTTGCGCCAGACATTGGCCATGCTCGGAAAAAAAAGCGTGACCTCCGTGCTGATTGAAGGCGGTGGGCAAATTTTGGCGGCTGCGTTCAAGGAACGGGTCGTGGACGAGATAGCTTTTTTTGTAGCTCCGAGAGTGCTAGGCGGGCCATCGCAGGCCGTGGCACTGGGCGATTTTTTGTCCCCTTCATGCAGGCTCCAAAATTTGACCTGTCAAAAAATGAAAAACGACATATTCTTGCACGCCTATGTTCACAGGACTGGTTGAAGAAGTGGGGAAGGTATGCCTGCTGGAAGAAATTTCTTCTGGCATCCGGTTTACGGTTGAAGCTCCTAAGTGCGCGGGCACGGCGCAGACGGGGCACAGTATAGCGGTCAACGGCTGTTGCCTCACCGTCATCCGCTCGGATGGCGGACGGCTCACATTTGATCTCTTGGCGGAGACATGGCGGCGCACCAATTTTGCGAAGCTAGAAAGCGGAAGTTCCGTCAACCTCGAAAGATCCTTGGCTGTGGACGCGAGGCTAGGCGGCCATTTCGTGAGCGGGCATATTGATGCGAGCCTGCCTATCTCAGCGTGGCGTCCAGAGGGCAAGGATTGGGTGCTTGAAGTTTCCGTTCCGAAAGAGTTTCGCCAGTGGATCGTCAGCAAAGGGTCTGTGGCTGTGGACGGTATAAGCCTGACCCTAGCGGAAGTGTTGCCTGAAGGGATGCGTTTTTGGATAATCCCGCACACGCGGGAAAACACGGCGTTGCAGGACAGAAAAGTCGGCGACCTCGTTAATATCGAGTTTGACCTCCTAGCTAAATATGTTGAAAAAATTTTACTCTGTCGCCAACCCGAACCAACCGCCTGACACATGCTTGAAGAACTGAGAAATTTACTCGTGCTGCAAGAACGCGACACACGCATTCTATCTGCCCAAAAAAATTGCGAACAAGGCCCACTTGAGTTGGACGCCCTGCAAAAGAAACTGGAGGCGAGAAAACAGGCGTTGCAGGCGCACAAGATGGAAGCGCAGCATGTGGAGGCTGAGAGGAAAAGTTTGGATTTAGACGCGCAGAGCAAACGCCAGCAGATAGCAAAATCCAAGACGCAACAGATGCAGACCAGAAAAAATGAGGAGTTCGCAGCACTGGAGCACACCATAGCGCATTTGGAGGCGGAAATATCCACTACCGAAGATAAAGAGTTGGATTTGATGGAACGCTACGAAAACGCGCAGCGTGCGGTGGCAGACGAAACGGTGCTTTTTCAAGAGTTCGAAAAAACTGTTTTACACCAGATAGAGACCGTGAAGCAAAGGACGGAAAACGCGCAGAAGGAAAAAGCCTCTTTGCAGGCGTCCCGTGAACCTTTCCTAGCCGGTATTTCTGCTGCCGTTTTGGATCGTTACCAGCGTCTTTTGAAAAGCAAAGGTGGGCGAGCCATAGTGCCCGTGCTGCAGGGTTCATCATGCGGCGGTTGCCACATGGAAATACCGTCACAGACCGTGATAGACGCCAAAACTGGTGCCAAGATGGTGGCCTGCGAAAATTGCGGCCGATTCATATACTGGCAGGAGTAGAACATTATTTGCCATGCGCCAGTTCCTTGACAAACTCGAACAGTTTGCGGTGGATGTCATATTGGAGAGGCGCTACGGCAAACGCGCTGCCGTTTTCCGTTTTATCCTGCTGCTGCTATCGCTGATTTACAAAAAAATAATCAGGTGGCGGCATGCACTTTACCAAGATCGGATATTGTCCAGCACGCCTGTGGGTTGCTTGGTTATCAGCATCGGCAACCTCACCGTCGGCGGCACTGGAAAAACTCCAGTGGTGGAAAAGTTCGCACGAGCATTGCAGGCGGGCGGGCGCAAGGTGGCGATTTTGAGTCGCGGATATAAATCCAAATCACCGCCTTTTTTTAAGAAGTTTTGGGTCAAACTTTGTCGGGGCGAACATTCCGATCCGCCGCGCATTGTAAGCGATGGACAGTCGCTCTTGCTTGATTCGCGCCATGCGGGCGATGAGCCGTTCATGCTTGGCACGAACTTGCGCGGGATACCTGTGCTGGTGGACAAAGACCGTGTGAAAAGCGCGCTTTACGCCATAAGGCGCTGGGGCGTGGACACGCTTCTTTTGGACGATGGGTTCCAGTACTTGCCTCTCCAGCAGCGGCTGGATGTGGTGCTCGTGGACAGGCAGGCACCGTTCGGCAACAACTATCTCCTTCCACGGGGCACGCTGCGCGAGCCGCCAGACCATCTCAAGAGGGCTGATATTATTTTCATAACCAAGTGCGAGGCTCCAGGCAATGACGACCTCGTGCAGCAGATACGCATATACAACCGCCACGCTGAAATTATCGAGTGCAGGCATGTGCCCCTTTATTGCCAGCACGCTTTTTGCGACGAACGCCATCCGCTGGATTTTTTGGATGGCAAGAGGATCGTGGCACTGTCAGGCATCGCTGCTCCAGACAGCTTCGAAAACTTTTTAAAAACGCTGGGAGGTGAAATAGTCCACTCTCGCCAGTTCGCGGATCACCATCGCTATTCCAGAAGCGAGATTCAGTCGCTGCTGGCTAGGGCGAAACATTTGCGAGCCAAAGCCATAATCACTACCGAAAAAGACGCAGTGCGTCTCCCTGTCCACAGAGCCGAAGAAATGCCTGTGCCCATCTTTTTTCTTCGCGTCGAGATTCAGATAATAAGCGGCAGGGAGAGTTTCGAGGAGTGCGTCAACCGCATCTGCCGCACGAAAGTCCGCTCCGAACTGGGCGTGCTTATGCCGCAGCCAGACAACCCGATGCCGTTTGGCGCGTGAAACGGGCGGTTTCAAGCACTTGCTATTTGATATGGAAAGTGCTATTCGTTTGTTCATAGTAAATTTAGGAGAAACATGATGCCTGACGGCAAGACATCGGTGGTTCCTTTTCTGGATGTGGAGGAAAAGGTGCGGGAAGCTTGGAGCAAAGGTTTCCAAGTCATAGTGTGGAACGACCCCGTCAACCTGATGACCTATGTGACGCATGTTTTCCAGAAAGTTTTTGGGTGGAATTTAGAAAAAGCACAAAAGCACATGCTGGAAGTTCACGAAAACGGGAAAAGTGCCGTAGCAAGCGAGACGCGCGAAGTGGCCGAGCATTATGTCCACCTGTTGCACCAGTATGGCTTGACCGCCACGATGGAGTCTGTCGGCTGATCCACAAATGAATCCAGTTGAAATACAATGCAGCGGGTCTCCAGAAAACCCTGTTTTTCAAATCAGGTTACATTCTGTTTTTGAGTTTTTTTTGGTCTGGCTCACCCGCGTTCATCAGCAAAGCAAACCACGCTTCATTGATTGCAGCATGCCTAACTCCCTCGATGATGACTATGCCGCCACGCTGGCACAGGCTAAGTGGGAGGCTTTCGAGGGGCGTTCGCAATGGCTTTCCAAAGTACAGTTCAACCGCTGTGCCACGGATTGTGTTCAACTAATTTTTTCTGGTGATGAGGTTGAGTCACTTGTGCAGGTTCTTAACGACATGCGCATGTTTTGCTGGGAAAAACTGGGTTGCCCAGATCCCGTCCCGCACTGTGGCGTGAGCGAGATCAACCTCTCCGGTTTTCCTAGGGAGCGCAAGGCACTAGAGGGTGCTCTGGAAATCGCCAGCGCACTGCAAAACGCCGTTTGCCAGCAGATGTTCGATGTCGGGGATGTCAGCGAGCATCAGGATTCCTGATGCCCTTGTGGACAAAAGGGGTGTGATTTAAAGTGGGTGAGTCACCTCGTTCCTCGAACGCCGCAAGGGATGAAAATGTGGTGCGGGCATCCCTGCCTGCATCTTTCGGCGGCAAGATGCCGCCGCTCCATTCTATTTTCAAAAGATATCCATCTGGAACTGATCAAATCTACCTCACCCACTTTAAATCACACACCTGGAAAGAAAGAAGCTGATAGGCATGTTGCCGAAAGAGAAATAATAATTAATCTCAGGCATCCTGACCTCGGAGGAAAAGAGATGAGCTATTCTGACGGGCGCGAAGCTCATCATAAAATAACGGAAGGCGGCGTCTCGCCGCCGAAATCTGAAGAGGCAGGCAAGGATGCCCGCGCCACACTATCCATCCATCCCCTTTTCTTATCCCCCACCTTCTTCCCAGAGACTTCAGGATGTCAGAGGCTATAACCAATCTTTTGCGATGCGCCAAAAAAAATCCAGTCCGCCGTTTCTGGCGGACTGGAAATGAACACCAAACAGGGTTCTCGAAACAACTACTGCAACAGTGCCAAAACGGCCTGCTGCGAGGCGTTGGCCTGTGCAAGCATAGCTGTACTAGCCTGCAGCAATATGTTGTTCTTCGCCAAATTCGACGATTCCGCTGCAACATCAAGGTCTTTGATGCGCGAGTTCGCTGATTCCAGATTTATCCGCTCTGTGCGGATATTGGTAATATGGAAGTTGAATTTGGAGATGTCGCTATTGACCTCGGCCCGACGAGTCGTCACCGTGGCCAACGCCGAGCTGATCGCCGTGATCGCGCTCGTGGCATCCGAGGTTGTCCCGATCGAGGTCGAGCTTAAACTGAGCGAGATAGCCTTTGTGGAAAAGGTATCAGACGCCCCAGACGCATTGATCGCCACCGTGATGGAGCTGGCCGTAAAAAGGCTAGTTCCATTGAACGAAGCGTTGGATGAGATTGAATCTATCTGGGTCTTCAGCGTCTGGAATTCCACGTTATAATTAGCGCGGTCAGCAGATCCGAAGGCTCCGTTTGTCGCCCGTTGTGCCAGTTCACTCATCCGAGTGAGCTGCTGTTGAATGGTGCTCAAAAATCCGTCGGTTGTTTGTGCAAACGACACCATGTTCTGAGCTCCGTCTACCGCCGCGACTAGACGGAGAACATTGGCATCAAGCCTTCCGCTCACCGCCACACCCGCAGCGTCCTCTGTGGGGTCCGCCAAGCGTGATCCCGCAGATAATTTTTTGATGGAACGCGTAAGTGCCTCGTTATTCACAGTAAGGAAAAACGATGCATTAAGCGAACCAACATTGGTTCCTATGGTTGACATAAATAACTCCTTTTACTTTCTCGTCACACGACGATATCCTTTCGTTGTTTGTGAAGACACCGCGCCCATAGCCAAACCCGCCTGAAAACACCCCGCGCTTACCGCTCGCGCAGCCAAGCCTTCCACAGGTGCAGTCCTCCCGCGTTCCCTCTCCCTTTCCCACTCGGGAAAAAGAGACGGTTGGCGCAGCAGTCTGTCCCTATCTGAGCCTGGACGCCCCTTTCGGAGCGTGCGCAGGTTTTTCAAACAAGCAGCATAAACACAATATCTCTACATCGCCAATTCGGCAGAAAGGGCAGAAACTTTAGGAAAAACGGTTGGCGGCGCACAAATACTATACTGCGACACTGCCGTCTGCGCCCAGCAAGCGCTCCACCCAACGCAACGCCTCAGCTAGGCGTTGCCCAGGTTTGCGCTCGTGAAGACGCGGAAACTTGGTCTCTATCAATATGAAATCATTCCCTTTTTTGATGCGCAACTGATCGCCCAGCGCATCCAGCGATTGCACCCCATGAATCCCACACAGTATTTTTATCCTCGTGAACTGGAGTAGGTGCAGAACTTCTTTCGGCAGCCGACCATACTTGTCGCGCCACTGGGCGGCCAAGGCATCGAGCGATTCCGTAGTCATAGCCTCGGCCAGCTCCCTGTATGCGGCAATGCGCAGCCTTGGCTCCTTTAAAAAAGATGGTGGCAGGTAAGCAGGTGCCTTTTCTGCGGTCATCTCGGACTCGTTCAGAGCCACGAAATCAATCTGCACAGGGACATCTCGCCTGAAAAGAGGCTTCCCTTTTTTCATCTGTTCGACGGCATGGCGCAGGAGTTGGCAATATAAATCAAAGCCGATAGCCACGATATGCCCGCTCTGGCGTGTCCCGAGCAAGTTCCCCGCCCCCCGTATCTCCAGGTCGCGCATTGCGATTTTAAAACCAGCACCGAGGCTAGAGTACTGCTTTATGGCGTTAGTCCGCTTCAGCGCATCGCCCGTGGTCATCAAATGGCGCGGCAGAAGCAGAATGGCGTGCGCCTTATGGACACTGCGTCCCACGCGCCCGCGAAGCTGGTATAGGTCGGCCAGCCCGAAACGATCCGCCCTATCAATGATGATCGTGTTGGCATTTGGTATATCTAGCCCGCTCTCTATGATGGTGGTAGAAACCAGCACATCCGCCTCCCCAGCTACAAATGACATCATGATTTTTTCAAGGTCATCAGCTTCCATCTGCCCGTGTCCCACTAGCACCCTTACTTTTGGCACCAGTGCCCGTATGCGTGCAGCCACGCGCTCTATGCTCTCCACCCTGTTGTGCAGATAAAAAACTTGCCCGCCCCTAGACTTCTCGCGGGCTATGGCGTCTCGGATTAGCCGTTCATCGAAAGGTGCCACCACAGTCTCCACCGGTAGGCGGCCTGGCGGCGGCGTCTCGATCGCACTCATGTCTCGGGCACCCATGAGTGCCATGTAGAGCGTGCGTGGTATTGGTGTGGCCGAAAGCGTCAGGATATCTATCTGTTTGAAACGATTTTTCATCATTTCTTTATGTTTGACGCCAAAACGCTGCTCCTCGTCCACCACCAGCAAGCCCAAGTCGCGGAAGCGTGTGTCGCGCGAAAGCAAACGGTGCGTCCCCACGACGATATCCACTTTCCCGGCTGCCACATCGCGCAGCACGAGTTTTTGTCTGCTGACAGAAAGAAATCGGCTCACCATTTCCACGCGCACCGGATAGCCCGCCATACGCTCCGAAAGCGTCCGTGCGTGCTGCTGGGCAAGCACCGTTGTGGGGCAGAGGAACGCCACCTGCTTGCCAGACATCACGGCTTTAAACGCGGCACGAATGGCCACTTCGGTCTTGCCGAAACCAACATCACCACAGATCAGGCGATCCATGGGTCTCGGATTTTCCATGTCGCGTTTAGTTTCGACTATGGCTTTCAGTTGGTCAGTGGTCTCCCTATACAAAAAACCGTCTTCGAACTCCCTCTGCCAATCCGTGTCTGGCGGGCAAGCGTGCCCAGGCAAAACCTCGCGCTCGGCATGGACTTGGAGAAGTTGTGCCGCATAGTCAAAAACGGCCTGATTAGCACTTATTTTGGCACGCTCCCACCTGCTGCCGCCCAGCGTGTCTAGGACTGGCTTGCGGTGCCCCACGCCCACATAACGCCCGACCAGATGCGCGTGCTCTATCGGCACATACAGTCGCGAATCCTTATCGTATTCGAGCACCATGACCTCCTGCTCCTGCCCATCTTTGATCGGTAGTTTCTGGATGCCGAGATAGCGCCCTATGCCGTGCTGCAAATGCACAACGAAATCACCCTCATCCCATTCGGCTAAAGGCGCATCGCCAAAAGCTGCTATCCTGCCCGCAACTGCACCACGCCCCGTCCTTCTGAAAAAATCTACTGTCTGGTAGCGCCCAAAAATCTCCGCGTCAGTAAGCACCACCCACTTGTCTTCTTGGTAAACAAAACCTCGCGTCAATGCCGATTGCTCAAAAAACGGGAGAGGGCTAACGCCGCCTGCGGCAAAAATCTCTTTCAGGCGATGTTCTTCACCCTCGTTGTGGCAAAGCACCAACACGCTGTATCCTTGAGCTGCCCAATCTCGCACATGGCGATGGAGTAGTTCCATGCGATGTTCCCTGAGAATCGGATCCCCAGAAGAAGTTTTTAAAAAATCGTGATCGAGAAAAAGCGGCGTCCCGTCCGAATCATCTCCACATTCTCCCCACTCGGCCACCACCCACCCCTCGCCCAAATAATCCCCCAGCACCTCTGTCTCTGACGGCTCTGCATCAAAAGAGGAGACCGTCACACAAGCCTCTCGCACCTCTTGGCGTGAGAGTTGGTCTAGGGGAGAAAATTCGCGCATGGATTCGATCTCATCGCGAAACCATTCCACTCGGAGCGGCCAGTCGGCTTGCCGCGAAAAAAAATCCACCACGCCGCCGCGCACAGCAAACTGCCCGCGTCCGTCCACGCACGGGACATTCAGGTAGCCCGCAGAAGAGAGCCTAGCCACGAAATCTGAAAGCGACAACTCCTCGCCCGTTTTCAAAACAAAACGATTTTGGACAAGGCTTGATGACGATATGACAGGCTGTGCAATAGCATCCGCAGACGAAATCAAAATGGGCATGCGGAAACAGGCCGATGAATCCCTGAAATGGAGCAGTTTTTCCAGCACCTGAAAACGCTGCGCCGACACCTCAAAATCTTGGCATCCGTTGGTAAGGTGTGTTTCGGGGTTTGGAAAAAGAAGAATGTTTTCGCCCGACACCCATGTTTCCAGAGCAGCGGCAGCCCGTTCCATCTCCTTGTGCCCGCAACAGGCCACCCGCACTGGGCGGCGGAGATGCCTTTGTATCGCTGCCACCAAAAATGCGCGGGCTTCAGGCAAAACCGACCCGATACGGCAAACACCTTCCTTCGCCACCCGTTCCATCCAAGGGACGAGAGACGCACTTTCCAGCATCGTTTGAAGACCGAATATTCTGTCGGGCATGAGAAGCGTGTAAAGACTAACACGAAAAAATGGTGTTGGCACAGATGATTTTTCTGCTTCATCACAAAAGGGGTGTGATTAAAAGTGGGTGAGGTTGATCAAAACAGAGCCTAGATATACCGTGCTTTTCATCAAGCAGTGTGGGGAGATGGAACCAT
>JFJP01039411.1_pt1 | contig 14057 bp, 11 predicted proteins | sample 431651 | NCBI WGS metagenome assembly JFJP01 (sample SAMN02602958, study PRJNA72255) | Microbial mat metagenome, whole genome shotgun sequencing project. | biome: fresh water; feature: sink hole; material: water; isolation source: purple microbial (photo- and chemosynthetic) mats found in... | reverse complement strand
TCATCAGATTACCGCCTTTTAGCACACGGCTAAAAATACCTTCTTTGGGCATCACACATTCTCCGCTTTGCTGGTATATAGCACAGTTTGTTCCATGACATTTTTTCCCCAATTGGGTTATCTGCAATTCTATGTCTCCACACACAAGCATATCAAGTGGTGCCACCATATCTATTTCAAAATCATCGAGCGTTATGTTTTCACTTACCTGTCTATGCCAATTTCCTGAATGTGCATCCCCTTCTATACCTTTTTCATAAAGACGAATTGAATCGACGGGAACTTTAATAACCCCCTTTTTCTCAGAAATATTGAGTGAAGAAATTTTCATAATGATTCACTTTTTATGTAATAATTAGTTTGATGATTGCTATAAATAAAACCACTGATAACATGTACTTTAGGGATAAATTATTTAGTCTGAAACTTCCACTATATGATCCGGCTATTCCTCCAACGAATGCGAAAAGTATGGTCAATAGCAAGTTAACATCAAGCTGTGGCCATACGTTTCCAATTCCGAGCAACCCGGAAATGGAATTGAGGAAAATAAACATGGCTGAAACTGCAGCAGCCTCTTTGATAGTAGCCCACCGGAAGATGATAAGTAAAGGTGAAAGAATGATTCCACCGCCAATGCCTATCAGTCCGGAAAAAAAGCCAAGTATAATTCCGATAATAAGACCTAGCCACCACGGAATCGGGCGGGTTAGCCTGTCGGAATTTTTGGGAATATAGAAAATTCGGGCAAGAGCTATAAGTAGAAAAACTGCAAGAATAACTTTGTACAAAAATGGATCGATCTGCACCTTGGCACCCAGGTACGCCATAGGGATAGAACCTATCACGAATGGCAATAGAAGCTTGGGCCTGAAAAATCCGCCTTTGTAAAACGCAGTGAATGCAATAACTGAAACTCCTACATTGAGTATGAGCGCCATAGGCTTCATTAAAGAGGGTTCGAATGAAAAAAGAGCCATTAAAGCCAAGTAGCCGCTCGCACCACCATGACCCACAGATGAATACAGGTATGCTATCACAAAAAATAGGATTAATAGTAATATTTCCATGTCACTTATTTTAAGTTACTTATTCTTATATAATAGAGAATCAATAGCTTATAATTAAGCAACCGGTTCTCCTTTCCAAAGTCATTTGGTAATACCAAAATCGGGAGGATGCTGTGTTTCCATCAGTATCCCATAGGTTTCAAAATCGTGAATCAAAACTGATTGTTAGATTTTTTCAACTCGGAGTGTATTTTAAGTTTCGAATAGAACAAAACAGATGTTCATACTTTTATTACCAGCGTATGCAGTTTCATATTCGTAAAGCAAATTTAAAAATTTTCCGATACGGTTGCATCGAACAATGAATACAAATTTAAAAATTTTGTGAGTTTGTATCTCAATTATCTGAAACTACAGTATTTGGTATATTTTCTGATTAAATTGGTGTACCTATTGTAAAAACTATCTTTTTTGCATATTTTTATGATCAACTTGTAGTGGTAACAATCTACTCTGTTTTCCCCCAAACTAATTAAATCATTTGATGATGAAGGTATTTGTAAGCATAAATGAACCAGATGCTTTGAAGAAACTTGCAAATCTTCAGAAAGCACTTAGAAAAGAGCGTATTAAAGATCTTGTAAGCGTGGAATTTGAACAAACCAAATTAGAGCCCGGAGCTATGGGGGCTGGTTTAGCTAATTCTGTAGGTGTGGTTTTCAACAGTGCTTCAGCACCTTTGGTTGAATTAGTAAAAACACTTCAAAAGTATGTTGATAGTTTTCGTACAGAGATTATACTTAAAAATGCCGAAGGGGACGAACTGGTTCTTACTACTAAGAAACTGGGAAAAGAAGATATTGATAGGCTCGTAGAAACTTTTGTAATACGAACCAAAAATCTGACTCAGCATGCACCTATTATGCAAACTCCAGTTGAGGCTCCGAAAAGAGGTCGCCCCAAGAAGAATCCGGCTGAAAACTAGTATTTATAAATATTTGCCCAAATTTTCTGCAATCGTTCTTTTATTTTTATTTCCTGCGCATTGTCTTGCGGATGGTATAAAATATTACCAATCAAATCTTGCGGCAAAAATTCCTGCTCAATAAAATTGTCTTTGTAATCGTGAGCATATTTATAGTCGGCACCATAACCTATTTGTTTCATGAGTTTGGTAGGTGCGTTTCGAAGATGCAGCGGTACGGGTAAGTTTCCAGTTCTTTCAACCAGACTAAGTGCCTCGTCTATACTTAAATAGGCACTATTGCTTTTGGGTGAAGTAGCCAGGTATATGGTGGTTTGCGAAAGAACTATCCTCGACTCGGGGTAGCCAATGGTATGTACAGCTTGCATGGTGGCTTGTGCCAACAATAATGCATTGGGATTTGCGAGGCCAATGTCTTCTGCAGCAAGTATGAGCAACCTACGTGCAATAAATTTCAAATCTTCTCCTCCTGCAATCATACGTGCTAGCCAATATACCGCCGCATTCGGATCCGAGCCCCTTACAGATTTGATAAAAGCGCTGATGATATCATAATGCATTTCCCCGTTTTTATCATAGTCGGCAATTTTGTGTTGCAAAACTTCAGTTACAAATTTATTGGTGATATGTAATTGAGCTTCTTGAGATGCACTCGCAAGCAACTCTATGGTATTGTACATTTTACGCGCATCGCCACCACTGAATTGCAACATGGCATCCCATTCTTCTATATTCCAGCTTATTTGTTTGAGGTAGAAATCTTTTGTTATAGCGTTATGCACCAATTGCTTAAGCTCGTCATCATTCAGATAATTCAGTATATACACCTGGCAACGGGAAAGTAGGGGAGTAATGACCTCGAATGAAGGATTTTCGGTAGTGGCCCCTATGAGGGTAATAATACCTTGCTCTACAGCACCTAAAAGCGAATCTTGTTGCGATTTTGAAAAACGGTGTATTTCATCTATAAAAAGTATGGGAGGTCGCTGATTGATAAATCTACTTTTCTGTGCTTTTTCAATGGTTTCGCGAACATCCTTAACACCAGAATTTACAGCACTTAGCATCGAAAATGGCCTTTTTATAAGCAATGAGATCATTTTTGCCAAAGTGGTTTTACCTACACCGGGAGGTCCCCATAAAATAATAGATGGAATTTGTTCGTTTTCTATAAGTCTGCGTAAAATTGCACCTTCTCCTACCAGATGTTTTTGCCCAATATATTCCTCAAAATTTTGTGGGCGCATTCGCTCAGCCAGTGGTAAATTTCCTAACATATTTTATTCAATTGCCTTAAAGTGACGATACTGGTATTATTCTTGTAAATATATAAAAATATAACTTTCATATTTGCAACTTAACATAATATCTCCTCTATGAAGACATTTTTACTGATTGTTTTCATCACTATATTACAAATTTCGCATGCTAAACTTATATTCGCACAATCCAATTCCGAGAACTTGGTTATGAACGCTAGCTTCGAGGCATTCAATGAGTGTCCGCGCGATTATACTCAGTGGAATTCAATGGTCAGGTATCTGGCCGAATATTGGAGTTATCCTACAAAAGGAACTCCCGATTTATTCAACCGTTGCAGCAAAAGTATTGCGGGAGTACCCAATAACTTTGCAGGGCAAAGCGAGCCATATTCCGGCAACGGGTATATAGGTATGGTTGTAAAAGGCAGCAGACGGAATTACCGGGAATATGCTATTTCAAAACTTAGAACGCCTATGATAGCAGGCGTAAAATATTGTGTCAGTATGAAATATAAACTCTCAAGGCAAAGTAAATATTCGGTTGACAACCTTGGTATATATTTCTCACAAGAAAATTACTATCTGGAACATGATATCTACCTGACTTTTAAACCTCAAATTCAAAACAAGCAAGGATATTATATGGATAGTAAAAATGAATGGCACTCAATGTGCGGTACATATGTTGCTCAAGGTGGGGAGCAATTCATAACACTTGGTAATTTCTATAGCGACGATTCTACTCTTTGGCGCGAAGCGGATATTAGCGATCTTAATCCGAAGCGTGTAAAAGATTATGCATATTATTATATTGACGATGTGGAAGTTACTCCTATTGAAAATTGTTTCGTATGCGAGTGCAGCATGGAAAACAGAATTGAAGCTAATATATTACCAAAAAATGTGAGGAAATACAAAGGTAATGATGGAGCTGCGGATTTGATCATTTCATATGGTGCTTCCCCCTTCACCTATGTCTGGTCCGATGGGCAAAAATCGGAAGATGCAGTGAATTTGAAAGCAGGTGATTACAACGTGGAAGTTACTGATGTAAATGGTTGCAAAGACATATTCAGTGCAAGTATAAACCAACCAGATAAGGTTTTTGAGAAAATTGAAATTGGGATAGCTAAGCAATTAGATAAAATTTATTTTCAGTTTGACACTACCCAAATGATTGATGATTCAAATAAACAATTGAATGATCTTCTGGTATTCATGGAAGAGAATCCAACATTAGTGATACAGATCATTGGGCATACCGACTCTTTTGGTGAAGAAGATTATAATATTGGACTAAGCACTCGTCGGGCGGGCCAAGTTGTTGAATTTTTAATTCGACACGGTATTGATGCAAATAGGCTTTCATATATAGGTAAAGGTGAAGCCGAACCAGTTTTTTTTGAAGAGTCTGATGAAGCTCGACAAAAAAATCGTCGGGTTGAATTTATGATTTTACGTAACTAAACACCTTTAATATATCACTTCTACTTTGGGAAGCAATTTGGCTATTTTCCCCTTTTTACCCGACGAAATATTAAGACTTCTCAAATCGAGAGAGTTAAGTTGCTTACATCCACTAAGTACCTGTGCTGCTTGCAGATAATCAAGTTCAACGTTTTCGCCCAATGTTACCAATTTCAGGTTGGTACATTCAGATAAAGATGCGGGCAAATATTTTATTTTATTTCGAAAAGCTATGAGGTCATGTAGGTTTTGAAGCCTACCAATATCGTCCGGAAGATTTTCGATGGATGCGGAGTAAATATTAAGTTCTTTCAAATGTGTAAGATTGCCAAAATTTGGCGGAAGCGCGCGCAAGGTAAAATTGAAGCTTAAATCCAAAATCTCAAGGTTTGTGAGGTTTGTGATGGTATTCGGCAAATTGTATATCTGATTGATACCCAGTTTTAGACCTTTCAGATTTTTCAGATTACCAATATTATCAGGCAATTTGCTTATTTTATTACTTCTTAAGTTGATATACTGTAAATTGGGCAACTCAATGATTTCGTTGGGTATTGTAGATAACTTATTGTCGCTTAAGTCTAAATCTTGTAAGTTTTTTAATTTCAAAATATCTGGTGGAAATACTGTTAGACGTTTTGCACTCAGATTCAGGGCATATACTTCAGCAGGATTTTTTAGTGCTTCGGTCAAATCAGTAAATACTTTTACCAATGAAAGCTGCTCTTTATTGAGCAAATGTTGTGTATATAGAATTTCATTTTCGGCATAACTTATTTCGGTACGGGTCATAGCATTTCTGAATTTTATCTGATCTCCTGCAGAAAGTGCATTCCCACGCATGTCAAATTTGGTGAGCCAACTCATTCGCATGATTTCATCAGGCAATGAATTTACTTCGTTATATGGCATTGCTATGATTCTGAGTTTATATAAGTTAGCTATTTCACGCGGAAGGCTTGTAAGAAAATTATCCTCCAAATACAATTCTTCCAAATTATTGAGCCTGCCTATAAAAGGTGGAAGTGCAGTAAGATCGTTACCAGTAAGGTATAAAACCTTCAAGTTTTCAAATTTTGTGATGCTTTCTGGCAATTGCGAAAGCGAACTATATCGCAAATCCAAGACTGTAACATCTAATGGATTTTTCAACCCATCTTCAATGGAATTGTACTCTCCTTCAATCTTATCATTGGCGTTACTTTGCGCTGATGCAGTCAATGCACTTACCATAAGCACATGTAAAAAGGCTACTTTTAGTACGAATTTTATAAAATGAATTTTATAAATTTGGCTGTTGGATAACATAATTCTTTTAACTTTACTATTGAATGTTAACTCACTTACGACTGCGAATTTAGACAATTGGTATTATTAATCAAATAAGATTTTCTTTCTCAATTAAATTAATTATGAACTTTATACTAGTTACCAGACTTAATGTGTGCCATAGGTGTATAATGATTTTATTAGGGCTTATGTTTGCCCAGTTATCGGTACTTGCACAAAACTTGGTTCAAAATGGAAACTTTGAGGAATATTTGGTATGTCCGGTAAATTTTACTGCTTGGCAAGCAAATTATGATTTTATACCTTCTTGGTCATATCCTACAAAGGGAACGCCAGATTATTTCAATACTTGTAGTAAGTATGAAGCCGGAGTTCCTAAGAATTTTGCTGGATATGCAAATCCCAATAGTGGGCGCGGATATGTTGGTATAGTATTGCTTGGTACTCAGCCCGATTACAGAGAATATATACAGACTGAATTGACTGCTACTTTGGTTCCTGGAAAAAAATACTGTGTAAGTTTTTCGTATATGCTCGCAGCGAAATCTAAATATACTATTAATCAGCTGGGACTCGTTTTTTCATCTGGTAAAATAAAAAAGGAAATTCAAACTAATATTGGCCTTAAACCACATGTCTCTTTCAATACATTTAACTATTTACGTTCAGATTTTCAGTGGGATACTATTTGTGCTGTATATACCGCGACCGGTGAAGAGCGTTTTCTGGTAATTGGCAATTTCGAAATATCAGCAAATACCAGGGCCAAAGATGTTTTAAACGAACATCCTAATTTCGTAGGGAAGAAGAAAGAGTATTGTTATGTATACATTGATGATGTAGTAGTGAGGCCTATTAACGAGTGCAAGCTTTGTCCATGTTTTATTTCAGATTTGCAAAGTGAAGTAGTTGAAAGTGGAAACAGGGTAGCTGTTGAAATTTCTGGTGGTGTAGAGCCGTATATCGTAAGCTGGAATATTGGCGGAAATTCTAGAAAAGTAAATAAAACTAAAACAGGATATTACGTTGCTACTATTACTGATGCTACAGGTTGTAGTATTAAAGACAGTGTTCTTATTAGCAATATAACCCCAATTGTGAATGAGTCTATTGAAGAGAAGTTGAACAGAATAGAGGAGGGAAATACTTTGGTTCTGGAAAATATTTTCTTTGAGTTCAATAGGTCAAACCTGCTGCCTGATAGTTACAAAGAATTGGATATACTTATTAACTTCATGATATCTACAGATGTTAAAAAGGTCGAAATTTCTGGTCATTCCGACAATGTTGGCTCTGCAGACTATAACCTAAAACTATCTGAGGAACGTGCCAAGACAGTGGTTGAATACCTTATTTATAAGGGAATAGCCGCTGATAAACTTATATTTAAAGGCTATGGTAGCAAATTCCCAATAGCCGACAATGCTACAGAAGATGGAAGAAATAAAAACAGGCGTGTGGAATTCAAATTGATTCAAAAATAAATGTAAGGGTTATATAATCATCCTAATTTGTTTGAGTAATGGTTAGGTTATACACTACCATTTTATTTGCTTTATTCACATCCTGCGGTTTTGCCAATTTGCCCAAAGAAGGGTATTATTGGTGGAATCTGAAACATGCTTGGAATGGAAATAACCATTGGACTGAGTATATGCGTATTTCTCCAGCTTATCTGGCTATTAATGCCTTACCAATACCCGATGTAGCTGTATGGGAAATTAATAAAAAACAGAAATGGAGCCTTGATTTTAATGTAAACCATTCATATTTGAAAGGAGAAAACACTTTAACAGTGCATTTGTACGCAAAATATTCATTTGAGCATATTCCTATTATTGTAAATATAGAATCACCAGCTTTTGAGTATTATGCTACAGATACCACAGTGAGAGATTTACGTAGGGCACGCAACAAAAGCGGATTCGGTGCTTCAGTAGGCGATATTTGGTTCAAAATACAAACATTCAAGCACTTGAGGAACTTTGGTACCATATATCTTACCGGTATATACAAATTACCTACGGGTTCAGGTTTTTATGATGCCAGACACATACCATACAACACATACGCCGGTATTTTATCATACCATTCGCCGGCTTTTTATCTGCCCATGCTAACAGATCCTTTGTATGCTATGCTGGGCACTGGCATATATGTATGGGAAATGAATACAAAATACTTACATTCCAATGATGCTTTTTATTTTATAGCATCTGCTAAAATGGGGAATTTGATTCTGGCTTATATGGGATATAGTGGGGAATATGAAAAGATAGATTATATAAAGTTGCCTACCAATAACTTCCCCAATAGAGACAACAACGCCAAAATGATGCTTAGTGTTGAAAATATATGGCAGACAAATATTTCATTTTCATATACATATGGATTATATAACAATGAGTACAAATCATTTAGTATTTCATACAAATTTCATTAATACCTTAATATATATACGCTTATGACAAAAACCAAAATTTCATTTATTGCTTTTTTTTTCAGTCTGTTTTCATTTCCTGCCCTTGCACAATTGTCTATTGAAAATTTTGTAAGAGGTGGTATAGACGACAGTGAGAAACTACTTCACGCATACCTCAATCCGTACGTTACAGGTTTGAGTCAAAATTTTAGTGCTGGTTGGTACAACACGGCAAATTCGCATGGCACTCTCGGTTTCGACCTTACCATTACTACCAATGTAGCACTGGTACCTCTCGAAGAACGAACTTTCAATATTGCCAATCTCGGGCTTACAAATTTGGTAGCCAAAGACCCGAATATTACAGAGGGGCAAACAGCTGCCGGTAGCAAAGACAAACTGCCTGTGGTTTTGCAAGTTCCAGACCCATTGAACCCCAATCAGAAAATCAATGTCACAGAATTTAATTTTCCGGGTGGCACTAACATCAGTTTCGTTCCATTCCCAACTATCAAAGCTTCGATTGGTATCATAAAAGAGACTGAACTGATGCTCAGATACGTACCACAAATTGAATTGGGGTCCGATGGTAAGTTTGGTTTATGGGGAGTAGGTATAAAACATGGTTTAAAACAGTATATACCTATTCTAAAAAGAGTTCCGCTATGGCATTTTGCCATCATGGCAGCTTATACGCGTATGGATGCATCCAATGCACTCAATTTGGCACCTGAAACTTCTGGAATTGTGTATGCTGAACACAGCCTGAGTGACTATACCGACCAAAAAGCAGAACTCATGGTTTCCAATCTTACCTCATCATTGATAGCATCTGTCAATCTGCCTGTATTGTGTGTATATGCAGGTGTTGGTTATTCAGCGGTTAATTCGAACTTGAAATTGAAAGGCGATTATCCCCTTACCAGTATAGAAGGTACTGATAATACTCATGCTGATAAAGGTGTTTCCCCAGGCGATAAAATTGTAGTCAGGCTTACTGACCCAATTGATCTGAAATATGAATCGCTTAGCGGAATGAACGCCACTTTAGGTCTCAGGGTTAAACTCATGCTTGTAACCTTTCATATTGACTTTACCCAAGGAAAATACTCAACTGCAACTGCCGGAATTGGCATTTCTTTCAGGTAGTAAGATCAAAAGTTCATCATATTTGATGTAACACTCTGTATTACTGAAAAATAGACTTAGCCTGAGATCTTACTCAGGCTTTTTTTTTGTCTCAACATGCAGATCCTCAGACATACAATATTAGATCATTGGTTTAAGTGCAACTCATGTTATTCGATCGGGTAGGGGAGTTAAATGATCGGTTTAAAGTCATTTTTTCAGGCGAAATTGAAATTCTGCCAGACTCAATATCCAAAATGGTGTTGAGTCAGGCTTATATTATTTCCTTATAGGTATAAAATCAACAATTTCTGGGCATATTATTTAGTGGTATATTATGTTAAGTTGAAAGAACAATTTATTGGGTAATCATGAGCCAAAAAGTACACCAAAAACAAGCAGATAATTATACGGAATGCATGAATTCACCAAACATTCTCTAGTTGGTATTGCTAAATAGAGTAGCGATACCTGCTTTGAACTATTTAAAATAACACCAAAATATAAAAAGCCAAGGTCACAAAATGCAATCAAAATAGTTGTGCTAAAATATTGATCATTTCATTTTTTACATGAAAATAAGAGCCCATTTTACATCGCTTATGAAAGATTTACATTAGTTCACAATGTTACATTTGTAAACTATACAGAAATACACAAATCAATCGGTCGAATTTACATAAGTATACGAAAAATATAGCCATTGCTTTAGCTTCTGTATACATAGTACATATGTAAAACATGCATTATCACTCACATTTATATCTTTCTGTGCACCAGTAGTATATATCACTATATTTATACTATCACTTCATAAATATGCATATCATATGGGCAAAATATTAGATTTGAGCAAATCTGTATATCCCAGAGCTTACTTACTGTAGGCTGGTAGGGTAGCGTGCACCAGCATATAAAAGGTACTCAAGAGAGCATATAACGAGCTGAAATCAATAAATATGCGGATAATAGCCACATTAAACATATATCTAGGATAAGCTGAGGAAATGTTTATGTGGTTAACTGCTATACAAGTATTACATTATCTTAACCAATGTATACACATTTTCGATTTTGTAACCACTACCCCCTATTTCAAAAATATACACCACACGTCCACAAATGTAAACCACTAAAATATACAAATGTGAATCAAATTTTTTATCAAAGAATTACAGATGTGAACATATAATTTATTACATTTGTAATCATGGAAGACAACATAAAAGATCGAATTAGTCACATTATGCAATTGGAGCAATTAAATGCTTTGCAATTTGCTGATGTTATAGGCGTAACAGGCGCTACAGTGAATCATATTTTACAGGGCAGGAAATTTCCAAGCCTTAGTTTCGTAACAGCTATACTCGAAAAGTTTCCACAGTACAATGCTGATTGGCTACTCATGCATTCAGGCAGTGTGTGGTTGGAAACCAACAATGTTACAGATAACAATACTATAGACTCTGATGCGAGTAGTATAGCTATGCGTATAGATAAACTTATAAATCATGAGCAAATGACTGCCACGGAGTTTGCTGAAGCCATACAAATACAAAGTACTAGTATTTCGCCAATACTCAGTGGTAGAAATTTTCCTAGTTTAGAAGTAATATCAAAGATTAAAACCAAATTTCAGAAATATAACACCAACTGGTTGCTTTTGGGTAAAGGAAATATGACCAAAACTGGGATTTAATATATAATTACTTGCGGATTATAGTAATGGGTGAGTTAGATATAAAGGATAGGATAAGCACAATAATGCGGCTTGAGCAGATGAACGCTTCGCAGTTTGCGGATGCAGTGAATGTGCAAAAGTCGAGTATTTCGCATGTACTTGGTGGTAGAAATAACCCTAGTTTGGATGTTGTTTTAAAAATCATAAACAGATTCCCTCATTATAATGCAGATTGGCTTCTCAGAGGCGTAGGTGAACGTTCGAAACAAGAAACTACCGGTTCATTGTTTGATGAGGAAGATAATAAGAAATCGAAAAATACAGGAAAAGGTACAGATGTAAAGCAGGTTACACCGCCTGTAACAAATGTACATGAGGAGCCAACACAAAGAACAGACCCACAAGCCGACGATAATACACAAAAAGGAACACAAGCAGAAAACTTCAACCAGGGTACCCAATATAATACAAACCCAACAGGTAACACTTTGAACCCCAATGCGGGCTTCAATGCAGCACAAAACCAATTTGTAAACAATAACCAGCCACCGTATCAAAACCTTGGAAATGGGCCAGTAAATGCGCCTATGAATCAAATTTTCAATTCCTTCTTTGGCGATAAACAGGTGGTAAATGTTGTCATTTTTTATGCCGACCGCACGTTTCGTGAGTTCAGGCCTTCGCAGGACTAAATTTTTTGACTATTTTTGCATAGCAAAAAATTTTAGCAATGTATAAAAATATTATCCGTCCGCTTTTGTTTCAATTCAATCCCGAAACTATTCACAACATTACCATCGGTAGTTTTAAAATTCTACCCCATATTCCCCTCCTGCCAAAATGGCTGAAACATCATTATGCTTTTCATTCACCTGCTTTGGAGCGTGAAGTTTTCGGATTGAAGTTTAAAAATCCAATTGGTCTTGCAGCAGGGCTCGATAAAAACGCTGAAGCCATGCAAGTATTCGAATATTTTGGTTTTGGTTTCGTTGAAATTGGTACTGTAACCCCTAAATCTCAGCCTGGAAATGAAAAACCTCGGATATTTAGACTTCCGCAGGACGAGGCAGTGATAAACCGTATGGGTTTTAACAACCAAGGCGCTCTGAATGCCGCGAAAAACCTAAAGAATTCTCAACTTAACATAATAGTAGGGGGTAATATAGGCAAAAACAAGAATACCCCCATAGATACCGCGGAAAACGACTATACAGCGAGTTTAGATATATTGTACGATTTCGTAGATTATTTTGTTGTGAATGTAAGTTCGCCTAATACTCCTAACTTAAGGGCACTTCAAGACAAAGAGCCTCTTGCCAGAATACTTAAGGCACTTAAGCTAAAAATTGCGGAAAAATCTATAAAGAAACCTCTGCTTTTAAAAATTGCTCCTGATCTGTCGCTCGGACAGCTCGATGATGTAATTGATATAATTGTTGAACTTAATATTGATGGTCTGGTTGCAACAAATACAACCATTCGTCGTTTTTATGATTCGTATAGCCAACAGTACATTGATGCTATTGGTGCCGGAGGGCTTAGTGGCAAACCACTTAAACCCTTTTCAAATGAAATAATTAAACATATTCACAAACAAACAAATGGCAAAGTTCCCATCATTGGGGTTGGCGGTATCATGCAACCGGATGACGTACTTGAAAAGCTGGATTGTGGTGCCTCCTTGGTACAACTATATACAGGATTTATATACGAAGGCCCTCAATTGGTGAAACGTTCGTTGCAAGCAATAGATTTAAAACTAAAAAAATGAGTTATCTTGTTCGAATCTTTTTAATTCTGATTGTCTATTTTACGATAGACTTTCTTATTTTCTTGTTGTATAGACGTATAGATTATGTTCAATCACATGGTTTTATCAAATGGGCCTATTGGACTTCATCTATCATCATCATCATGGGTATTATTATGTTTTCGCTGGCACGTTACATGGCCTGGCATCCCTCTATTGTTTGGGGCCAAACAATGTTCGCCCTCATGATTATATTTTTTGTACCTAAACTCGTATTCCTTCCATTTGCGCTTATAGATGCTATGGTAGCGTATCTGGCCGGATTTGCGGGCGACAATAGTGGGGTGAAACTATTGGCGCGCAGGCAATTTCTCGCCAAAACCGGGCTTGCACTCGCTGGTGTTATGATGGCACGCACTGTATATGGCATAGTGGTGGAACGTCTTCAGATAAAGCTTGAAAAAATACGAATGAACACTGGTATTTCCGGATGGCAATCTGATCCTGTGAAAGTAGTGCATATTTCGGACCTGCACTTGGGCAGTTTTATGAGTAAAGAAGAAGGTGTAGATTACCTGACAAAAGTAAATGAGTTGATACAAGATCAGGAGCCAGATCTCATACTCTATGAACAAGTGTGGAGTACTTACAAAGCTAAATACGGCTCCTTTGCCATATTAGGTAATCATGATTATGGCGATTATGTGCATTGGGACAATCCGCAGGATAAGGTGGATAACTTGATTGAGCTCGAAGAATTTTATAAGTCAGCCGGCTTTAAATTGCTTCGTAATGCAAATGAAACTATTAATATAAATGGACATAAACTATCGCTGGTAGGTGTCGAAAATTGGGGGCAGCCCCCTTTTCCTCAGTATGGTGATCTGAAGAAAGCCATGACCAATCTTCCTGAGTCGGATTATACAATACTCATGTCGCATGATCCTACCCATTGGAGTGCCGAGGTTACGAAATCCACCAATATACCTCTCACTCTTTCAGGTCATACTCATGGCTTTCAGTTTGCCATCAAATTTGGAAATATGAAGTGGAGTCCGGTGC
>JFJP01039239.1_pt1 | contig 14057 bp, 12 predicted proteins | sample 431651 | NCBI WGS metagenome assembly JFJP01 (sample SAMN02602958, study PRJNA72255) | Microbial mat metagenome, whole genome shotgun sequencing project. | biome: fresh water; feature: sink hole; material: water; isolation source: purple microbial (photo- and chemosynthetic) mats found in... | reverse complement strand
CCTAAAGTAATTAGGCATCGAAGTTGAAACTTTTGAATTTTTGAGATTTTCTTGGATCCTGAATAGCACTTTTTTTATCAAATAGTTAACTTAGTTGTTTTTCTCCAAGCACTGCCGATCCAGACTATGCATTAAAACAAGGAGTATTGTCTGAAAGTGTTACTGTGTCTATGATGCATGCAATTTCACTTAACCCGTGCAAGAAAGAGGATTTTAGTGTTAAAGGCTGTTTTGCGCTTTCCAAAACGCTTCCTTTCATGTTTAAATTGCGATTTTTAACCAACACTCAGGTTGAAATAGTCAAAAAAGATTTGTTTATCCTTATTTAATCGGTAATTTAGTGTTTTAATCGTCCTTCGGCTCCAGTAAACGCGAAGGAATTGGTTTGGTTCCCCGATGCAACTCATCGGAAATACTGAGTCCGGATTCTTACTCTGGGGTTTAACCATTTATTAGATTAATATGGAAAATCGGGTTTCTATGGAAATGCAAGACCACGAAGATGCTTTTCAAGACGAATCTTTAACCGATGCCAAGGGATTAGCAGGCGAAAGCGAAAAGGATTCCATGCTTTCGTCTGACCCTAATAAGGCTGAGGAAGATTCCATATCTGAAAAGCCATCTGAAGTATTGCCTTTGTCAAAAAGCAAATCAGAAAAGGTTAAGTCTGCTAATGAAAAGGCTAAATCGGAGGATAATCTGGTTGAGTCAGACGATGTTTATGCTGATAAATCCCCTGAGAAGTCCCCTGAAACAGAAATCTCTGAAGAACATATGCCTGGAGTGTCTGTGGCAGAGGAAAGCTACGTACCTGTGGAAATGATGACGGCTACTTCTGACGAAACTCAGCAGGAGATTATAAATTTGGGGCTTTTAAGCAAGGCCGATCTGGTAAAAATGTTGGAGGAGACCCTTCAGAATAGTGCCCTGGATGAAATCAGAAGGGATGTTGAAGCCATCAAAGTTAACTTCTACAAAAAGCATCGCTTAGAGATTGAAATGAAGCGCAAAAAGTTCGTAGAGGATGGAGGAGAGGCTGAGGGATTTGAAGTTCCTAACGATCCCCTTGAAGAAAAGCTTAGTGGGCTGTTGCGGAAGTATCGCGATCTAAGGCTGGAGTTTAACCGGAACCAGGATGATGCCAAAGTTGACAATTTGAGAATGCGTCAGGAAATAATTGAGGAAATCAAAGAACTGATCAACAGCGAGGAATCCATCAACAAAACCTTTCAGGAATTTCGAGACCTTCAGAACCGATGGAGGGAGATTGGAGCTATCCCACAGCAAAATGTCAATGACCTATGGGAAACTTACCATCATCACGTGGAGAAATTCTACGATTACATAAAAATAAACAAGGAACTCCGTGATCTCGATCTGAAAAAAAATCTGGAAAACAAAATTCAACTCTGCGAAAAGGCCGAATTGCTCCTCCTTGAGCCCAATGTAGTCAACGCATTTGCAAATCTCCAAATATACCACGAGCATTGGAGGGAGATCGGTCCTGTACCTAAAGAGAAAAGGACTGAGATATGGGAACGCTTTAAAGAGGCAACCTCCAAGATTAACAAAAAACATCAGCATTTTTATCAGGACTTGAAGGATTCGCAGAAAAAAAACCTCGATTCGAAAATCCTGCTCTCCGAAAAGGCTGAGGAGATTGCCAACGAATCAATTGATAATCATAAAGACTGGGTTCGCAGAACCAATGATATTCTCGAGCTCCAAAAAGTTTGGAAAACAATAGGCTTCGCCCCGAAGAAAGATAATAACCGCATTTACAGTCGTTTTCGTGCTGCCTGTGATAAGTTTTTTGATCGGAAAAGAAGCTTCTACGCTCAAAATCTTCACGAACAAGACACTAACCTGCAGCTGAAACTTGATCTGTGCTTGCAGGCTGAAGCTATGAAGGAAAGTAATGACTGGAAGAAAACAACGGATGATTTTATTCTCCTTCAGCGAAAATGGAAGGGAGTTGGTCCGGCTCCACGAAAGTTTTCAGAGCAGATATGGAAAAGGTTTCGTACGGCCTGCGACAGTTTCTTCGCGAGGAAGACAGAGTATTTCTCAACAATTGACAACACATTTGAGAAGAATCTGGAAGCCAAAGAAGCATTGATTAAGGAGATCCAAAATTTCAAGAAAACGGGAAACAGCAACACCGATCTTGAAAAACTTCAGGCTTTTCAGAGAAACTGGACTGAAATCGGCTTTGTTCCCTATGACAAGAAGGACGAACTTCAGCAAAGATACCGCGATGCGATAAACATACAATTTGACAGCCTCGAAGTGGATGAGTTCCGTAAAAGCCTTCTTAAGTTCCGAAACCGCATCGAAGCTATCATGCAAAAGCCCAATCCGGAAGCCAAGCTTCGCTTTGAAAGGGATAAATACATGGTGAAACTTCAGCAGCTCAGAACGGATATAGGAGTTTGGGAAAACAACATCGGTTTTTTCGCCAACTCCGCCAGCGCTGAAGCCATGCTTAAAGACTTCGAGGTGAAAATCAAAGAAGCCAAAGAGAACATTCATCTGCTTGAGGAGAAAATCACCATTATTGATGAATTAAATATGGATTAAGCACAGCATGATTCTTGTATTTAAAGGTTTTTGTGTTTTTCTTCCTTTAAAATTGCACGCTCTGAGAATAAATTATTTACTTTGCGGACATATTTAAAAACTTCAAAATTGGCCGCAACCAAATATATTTTTGTTACCGGGGGAGTAACATCGTCTCTGGGAAAAGGTATCATTTCAGCGTCTCTGGCAAAGTTGCTGCAGGCCAGAGGGTATCATGTAACGATTCAGAAATTGGACCCTTACATCAATGTCGATCCGGGAACTCTCAATCCATACGAACATGGCGAGTGCTTCGTAACCGACGACGGTGCAGAAACCGACCTCGATCTTGGGCATTACGAAAGGTTTCTTGACGTTCAGACCTCGCAAGCCAATAATGTAACCACCGGTCGGATTTACCAATCCGTGATTAACAAGGAGAGAAAAGGCGATTACCTTGGCAAAACGGTTCAGGTTATTCCTCACATCACGGATGAGATTAAACGCAGAATAAAACTTCTTGGTACACGATTTAATTACGATGTTGTAATTACGGAAATAGGAGGTACAGTTGGCGATATTGAGTCATTGCCGTATATTGAATCTGTTCGTCAGCTTAAGTGGGAACTGGGTCAAGGAAACGCACTTGTTATTCACCTTACGCTTGTTCCCTATCTTGCCGCCTCAGGTGAACTTAAAACCAAGCCAACCCAGCACTCGGTAAAGGCACTTCTTGAAAACGGGGTTCAGCCTGATATTCTGGTTCTGAGAACTGAGCATACCTTGAACAAAGACCTTCGCAAGAAAGTTGCTCTTTTCTGTAACGTGGAACTCGAATCGGTGATTGAATCCATTGATGTCAAAACAATCTATGAGGTTCCACTGTTGATGCAGGCTGAAAAACTCGATGAAACCGTTTTGAGGAAACTGAACCTTCCAGCCGGGAGTCCCCCAGAACTGAAACCATGGAAGTCCATGGTGAAAAAACTTAAAAACCCCAAAAGAACCGTTAGGATAGCGCTTGTTGGAAAGTATGTCGAATTGCAGGATTCATATAAATCCATTATCGAGTCGCTTACCCATGCTGGCGCAACCAACGAGACTAAAATCGATCTTAACTGCATCCACTCGGAAACCATTTCTGCCGATAATATTTCCGAAAAACTTGCAGGACATCATGGAATCATCGTTGCTCCAGGTTTCGGCGACCGAGGAATAGAAGGGAAAATATTGGCAGCCCAGTATGCCCGTGAGAAAAAAGTACCCTATCTCGGAATTTGTCTGGGCATGCAGTGTGCCGTTATCGAGTTTGCCCGAAATGTTTTGGACCTTAAGGATGCCCACTCTACCGAAATGACCCGCATGACATTGCACCCTGTAATAGACCTTATGGAAGAGCAAAAGGGCGTTACCGAAAAAGGGGGTACCATGAGGCTGGGAGGTTATTCATGCGATATTAAGCCCGGAACCCTGGCTTTTAAAATCTATAAGGAAATTCATATCAGGGAGCGTCATCGCCACCGATATGAATTTAATAATGACTATCTTTCGCAATTCGAATCACACGGTATGATTGCTTCCGGAATAAACCCCGACAGCCAGCTCGTGGAGATAATGGAACAGCCTGAACATCCCTTTTTTATAGGCGTTCAGTTCCACCCCGAGTACAGGAGCACTGTTCTCAATCCACACCCTCTTTTTATAAACTTTATCTCTGCAGCGGTAATTTATTTGGGGGAAAAGGCTGCAGAGTAATAATTTGATCATCAAATAATTGAAACTTTTTTAAATGGACAGAAATTCGATCATTGGAATTGTTATAATTGCCGGAATACTTATTGGCTATACTTTCCTGACAAAGCCTAATAAGGAACAAATCGCAGAACAGAAGCATATAGCCGACTCAATCCGGATGGTGGAAGCCGCTAGAGAAGTCGCTGCAGCAGCTTATGACAGCATATCTAAACAGACACAGACACAGGCTCAGCCGGCATTGGCACCCCAATCAGCTGGCAGCACCGAGAATCTTGGAGTTTATGCCAGCCATACACAAGGAGAAGCAAAGTTCTATACCCTGGAAAACAGTAAACTGAAACTTGTGATTTCGAGCCAGGGCGCCCGGCCGTATCAGGCAGAGCTGAAAGACTATAAAACACACGACAAGAAACCTTTGTATCTTTTCGAGGGAGATTCGAGTTTGATGGGATTGGAGTTTTTCTCGGATGGGAAAACCATTTCTACAAATCATCTGTTTTTTGAATCGGATGCGAAATCGAATATCCAGGTAACCGACACTCCAGAAAGTATCAGTTTCAAACTTCCTGTGGATAGTGCGGGTGCTTTTATCGAGTATACCTATACACTGTATCCCGAAAAATACCTTCTCGACTTCAAGATGAGAATGGTTGGAATGGATCAATACCGCACCGACAATGTCCAGCTTAAATGGGAAATTTATTCTCCCCAGCAGGAAATGGGAAGAACCAACGAGGATACCTACACAAACCTTTACTACCGTTATCTTGACGGAGATGTTGAGAAATTCAAACAACGGTCCAAAAAAGACTTTCAGGAAATTACCGAATCAACAAAATTGCAATGGGTGGGTTATAAGCAGCAGTTTTTCGCATCGGTTATTCTTGCTGATAATGTGCCATTCGAGGGAGGTTATATGAAATCGGAAAACCTTCCTGAAAACAGCAAGTTCATCAAGAAATTCACTTCCGAATTATCGATTCCTTATAATCGGACCGCGGAATTTGAAATGCCATTGCATTTTTATTTCGGACCTAACCATTTCCAGTCGCTCAAGAAAATAGGATTTCAGCTTGAGGAGCTTGTTACCGTAGGGGGCTCAGTAATTCGATGGATTAACGCGTATGCTGTGATTCCCATTTTTAACTGGTTGAACAATTTTATTTCCAATTACGGGATAATCATTCTGCTGCTTACACTGATCATAAAAATCGCCTTGTTGCCGCTCACATACAAGTCGTATTTGTCGATGGCTAAAATGAGGGTATTGAAACCTCAGGTCGATGAGATTAACCTGAAGATCCCCAAGGAAAAAGCAATGGAACGCCAGCAGGCCACCATGGCCCTGTATAAGAAAGTTGGAGTAAACCCAATGGGCGGATGTTTGCCCATGCTGCTTCAGATGCCTATCCTCTATGCTATGTTCCGGTTCTTCCCGGCTTCCATCGAATTGCGTCAGGAATCCTTTTTGTGGGCAACCGATCTTTCCACATACGATTCAATCTTAAACCTTCCCTTCACCATTCCTATGTATGGCGATCATGTGAGTTTGTTCACCATTCTGATGACCATCACAACAGTTCTGTCGATGAAAATGAGCGGTCAGACTCCCGGAGGCGATTCAGCAATGCCAGGTATGAAAACCATGATGTACATTATGCCGGTAATGTTTATGTTTATCCTGAACAGTTTCTCAGCAGGTCTTACCTACTATTACTTTCTGGCCAACGTAATTACAATCGGTCAGAATTACCTGTTCAAGTTTTTTATCGATGAGGAGGCCATCCTGAGAAAGCTCAACAGCAAGAAAGCCAAAGCCTCTGACGGAAAGAAATCATCCTTTCAGCAGAAGCTTGAAAACATGGCAAAACAAAGAGGGTATAATTTACCGAAAAAATAAAAGAGGAGGGGGAGGCTATTCCTCCATCTCTCTTTGCAATGCGGCCATTTTGATAGCGGTTATTGCAGCTTCGTCACCCTTGTTGCCGTGTTTTCCGCCTGAACGATCAATTGCTTGCTGCTGGTTATCAGTAGTCAGAACCCCAAAGATAAAAGGGATGTTGTTATTTAGGTTCAGGTCGGTAATCCCATAGCTGATTCCCTGACAGATAAAGTCGAAATGCCTTGTTTCGCCCTGAATGACGCATCCCAGGCAAATAACAGCATCAACATCCCTGTATTCAACAAAGAACTGACCTCCAAGGCTAAGTTCGAAACTGCCCGGTACCCATTTGATCTCAATGTTTTTGTCTTTTGCTCCATGAAGCTTAAGGGTTCTTATTGCCCCTTCCAAAAGGGAGTTTGTAATTTCAAGGTTCCATTCCGATACCACAATACCGAATATCATCTCTGATGCATCAGGAACTTTAGAGTGGTCGTAAGATGAAAGGTTTTTTAGGGTGCTTGACATAAAGATTGTTTTTTTTTGTTGTTGAATTTACGATGCAAAGCCTGAGTTTTATTAACCTGACAGCTTTAAGCAAAAAAAGTACCAGCAATAAAATCGCTGGTACTTTTTGATATGGGAAAAGGGGTTGTGTTAAAGTCCAGCCTTGGCTTCAACCCTAGCTAAGTATTTATCCATTTCGCGGCCTTCCTGACTTTCAGGGTAGGTCAGCTTAAGACGTTTATAAACCTCATATGCTTTCTTATGCTGCTGAAGCTCTTCATAAACCAGACCGGCTTTCTTGAGGAGAATAGGACTTGAGAAGTTATTCTCGAATTTTTCGGATCCTTTCATGTAGGCCGATGCTGCATCTTCATACTTTCCATCGGCAGAGTAAGCATCCCCAAGAGACGAGAATTTCGATGCTCCGATAAGAATATCGCTTGTCTTGAATTTGTTCAGGTAGCTGATGGCGTTTTTGTAATCCCCAAGGTTCAGGTAGCAAACACCTGCATAATACTTCGAAAGGTTGGATGATTTTGTCATACCGTAATCATCAATAATCTGAAGAAATCCGGGATATGAACCATAACCGTTCAAAGCTAGGTCAAACGAGTCTTTGTCGAAGAATTTTTCAGCCATAAACATCTCTTTTGATGCGTTTTCCTCACGGGGCGCAAGTATAAATCGCTTTGCACCTATAAAAAGAAGAACTACCAATACAACACCTGAGACGACATAAATCAGGGTTTGCTGGTTTTGTTCAATGAATCTTTCAGTCTTGGTGAGCGCCTGCTCTATGCCTTCAAAACCGGCATCCTGCTGTTCCTTGTTTGTTTTATTGGACATTTTTCGGGACTATTTATTTCGTTTTTTTTAACAAACGCAAATGTAATTGTTTTTTATTAAAAACAGCTTCCACTTTATTGAATAAATCAATTTTGTGGCACATTGCATTCAAAAGTTTTCGGATTAGCCCAATGTAGGTTTGATCCCTGACTTTTAAATCCAATTAATACACTGTTTGTTTGTTGTGCGGCAGCCTTTCTTCTGCATCTCGGGAATCATTGCACTCTCTGTTTACAGCATTTTCCCATTTTTCCATTAACTTTTCCTAACTTTACACACTCAATTTAGAACATGTACCTGAAAAAATTATCCATAGTAAACTTCAAAAATTACGGACAGGCGGAATTTGACTTCAGCGACAGGATTAATTGCTTTGTGGGCGACAATGGCGTGGGCAAAACCAATCTGTTGGATGCCATTCACTACCTTGCCCTTGCCAAATCGTATTTTAACGCTGTTGATAGTCAGAATATTAAGCATGAGGAAGAATTTGCCGTTATTCAGGGCGACTTCATAAGGGATAACCATCCGGAGGCCATATACTGCGGGATTCAGCGAAATAAGAGAAAGCAGTTCAGACGGAACAAGAAGGATTATCAGAAGCTTTCCGAACATATTGGAATTATTCCCCTGGTAATGATTTCCCCGGCCGACAGCAGTCTCATTCTCGAGGGAGGTGAGGAAAGGCGAAAGTTCATCAATTCCGTGATTGCGCAGTTCGACCGGAATTACCTTGAGAATCTCATACAGTATAATCATGCCTTGCTTCAGAGAAACAGGCTTCTCAAGGATATCAACAATTCGGAAACTTTCGACCGGGACTACCTCTCAGTTTGGGATGAGCAGTTGACCGGTTATGGGCAGAAAATCTTCGAGACAAGGAAAGACTTTATTGAAAAACTTTTGCCTGTATTCTCACAATTTTACCGCACTATTTCGGGCGAGAGGGAAGAGGTTGAACTTGTTTATGAAAGCCAGCTTTTCGGAAACGATATGCAGGCTCTCCTAAAGGAATCCCTCCGGAAAGACTTGATATTGCAATATACAACCGCCGGGATTCACAAGGATGATCTTGAAATGAAGCTTGGCGGCTATCCCCTGAAAAAAACCGGATCGCAGGGGCAGCAGAAAACATTTTTGGTTGCGTTGAAACTTGCGAAATTCGACTTTATTAAGCGGATTTCAGGGATGAATCCAATCCTGCTTCTGGATGATGTTTTCGATAAATTTGACCATAGCAGGGTAGAACAAATTATACGTCTGGTGGCAGAGAATAATTTCGGACAGATATTTATTACCGATACCAGCATTTCTCACCTTAAAGGTATTCTGGAGGAAATAAATATCGATCATAAGGTCTTTTCCGTTTCACACAACCAAACCATACTCGAAACAGAATGAGAAAAAGTCAGACACAAAACATCTCCCAAATCATCTCTTCAATTATGAAGGCGAACGGATTGGAGGACAAATTGGCTGAAACCCGGCTGATACAGTCGTGGGAAGAACTCTTGGGCAAAAGCGTAGCGAGGCTCACGAAAGGCATGTACATCAAAAACCGCACGCTGTTCGTAAGTCTCAACTCATCCGTGGTTCGAAGCGAGTTGGTGATGATTAAAAAAGACCTGCTAATTCGCCTAAACGAAAAAGCAGGTAAATGTGTTATTGACGATATAGTCCTGAAATAGCAACTACCAGCAGCAGTCCTGGTCTTTGTAAAATCTCTCGCTGCGGTTAAAGAAGAAATCACACTCAATCATGGCGTTCTCATCGCTGTCGGAACCGTGCACGGCGTTTCTCTGCATCGACTCGGCAAAGAGTTTTCTGATTGTGCCTTCATCGGCTTTTGAGGGATCGGTAGCACCAACAATTTTGCGGTATTCCTCAACTGCGTTTTCCTTTTCCAATATAGCCACTACAATGGGTCCGGAACTCATGAACTCAACCAGGGAATCGTAAAAAGGCCTTTCTTTATGAACAGCATAAAACTCCTGAGCCTGCTTAACCGATAAGCGGGTCATACGCATGGCTGCTATGTGGAATCCTTTTTCATTGATGATTTTCAGAATAGGTCCGATATGCTCATTTGCAACTGCGCCGGGCTTGATAATGGTAAAGGTTAGTTTTCCTTTCATGGTATAGTAATTTAATTCAATTGCGAATATATTAATATTTGTGAACAGTTAACCTGCGAAATATATTTTATCTTTGAGCTCGGATGAAGATTAAACAATAGTTGCATCATCAACTGCTTACAGCATGGGCCTTACTTTGATCTTGCATCCGAATTAAGGTATTGTCTTCCTACTATTTGTAGTCCCTGGAAACGCTTGGGTTTTGAGGCTTTGGTATTGCTTCAATTCCCAAGTTCCACCTACAAAAACTAAAATTAAATAATTTGAAATCATTAAATAAATCCGAACTGTCCCGCTTAAAGGGTCTTCTTGAAAAATCGAAAAATGTCCTTATTACAACCCATCACAATTCCGATGGCGACGCAATTGGCTCAACCCTAGGTCTTGCCTTGGTACTTCAAAAAGCCGGCAAAAAGGTAAACATAATTACTCCAAATGAATATCCTCATTTTCTGAAATGGATGCCGGGATCGGAATTGATCACTGTATATAAAGGTAAAGAGGGAGCAGTGCAAAAGATGGTTGATACGGCTGATCTTCTTTTTTGCGTCGATTATAACGAAAAGTCCCGATTGAAATATGCCGCGGAAATTGTTTTTGGGGGGAAGGCTCCGGTGGTGCTTATCGATCACCATCCCGATCCGGCCGACTTTGCCGATATTACTATTTCTGAAACAGACCTTGGCTCTGCCTCAGAGTTGATTTATCACGTAGTTGTTGGATTGGGCATGGAAGCCCTTATCGATAAGGATATTGCCGCTGCACTTTATGCCGGGATTATGACCGACACCGGCTGCTTCAGTTTTTCATGCTCCTATCCGGGTGTTTTCGAGGTGGTTGCCAAACTGATAAACCATGGAATACCCAAGGATGAGATACATTCACGAATTTACGACAACTATTCCGATGCCCGGATGCGGCTCATGGGTTTTTGCCTGAATGAAAAAATGATTGTCATCCCTGAATTCCATACCGCTTATATAAGCCTTAGCCAGGAAGAACTTAACCGTTTTGCCCACGTTCCCGGTGATACCGAAGGGTTTGTGAATCTTCCGTTCTCTATCAAAGGAATTATCCTTACGGCATTTTTCATGGAGCGCAATGACCATGTGAAAATCTCATTCCGCTCCAGGGGCAAATTCTCCGTCACCGAACTTGCTAAAACCAATTTCAGGGGAGGTGGGCACATGAATGCTGCTGGTGCCGAGTGGGATCTGCCTCTCGATAAAACAATACAGCGCTTTTTGGATATCCTGCCCAATTATGCTGAAAAACTGAAATGAAAAAGCTGATCCTTTCCATTTTACTGGTAATGTTTATCCTGAAATCCTGCAAAAACGAGGTTCAGGTGGTTCAGGGGGATGGGAACCAGAAATCCGAGACCCTGATTAAGATGAACAATTATGTGGCCAAGCGAAACCAGGAACTTGTTGCACAATTCGTGAAAAGAACAGGTCTTGCAATGACGGAAACCGGATCGGGGCTTTGGTATGGTGTTTATTCCAATGGCGATGGAAAGAAGGTGAAATCCGGAGATATCGTCTGCATTTCTTATAATCTCCGGCTCCTTGATGGAACCCGTATCGATTCCGTTTCGTCGAGTCAACCCAAAGAATTTCAAGCCGGAAAGGGTGGTGTTGAAGCAGGCCTTGAGGAAGGTATATTGTTTCTGCACGAAGGCGACAGTGCCAGGTTCATCATTCCGCCCCACCTCGCACACGGCAATTTTGGTGACCAGGAGAAAATCCCACCGGGGGCATTCCTTTTTTATGACCTATATCTGTTGCGCATTAAACCCTGAGAAATGAAAGGAATCATAATCCTCTTTACGGCAATGCTGCTTTCCTCCTGCAGCAAATATCCCGGTTATAAAAAACTTACCCCGGAAATTTATTTCTCCCTGAAGCAATTTGGCAACCCGGGCAAAAAGCTTGTTGTTGGCGATTATGTAACCGTAAATATTGAGTACAGGACAAGCAAGGACTCGGTTTTTTTTCAGGGGATGAGAAAAGTCAAACTGAACACCCCAGCCGATGAAACTTCGGTTGATCATTGCTTTCTGAAAATGAATCTGGGAGACAGCGCCACATTTCTTATCCCGGCATCGGAATTCTTCAACAACACTCTAAAGAGAAGCGTCCCGGAATTTATTAGGGATGGGGAAATGATGAAACTGAATGTGAGATTGCTCGAAATACAATCGGAAAAGGAGTTCCAGGCAGAAAAACAACTCTTTTTGACATGGTCGGCCGAATTGTCCGAATACGAAAACATCATTCTCAGGAAGTTCCTCAAAGAGGAGAAAGCCGATATTCAGGTCAAACCGGAGGGCTTTTACATGATAAGTGTAAAAAGCGGAAACAACAGAAAAGTGCTTAAGGGTGATCATATCTGGGTGCACTACGAAGGCAAATTCCTCAACGGCAAATTTTTCGATGGTACCTATCGTACTCGCGAGCCGGTTGATTTTATTTATGGTAACCAATTCGTGCTGATAAGCGGGCTTGAGCAAGCCCTCGCTTATATGTCGGAAGGAGAAACGGCAATGGTTATCCTTCCATCCGGCTTGGCTTTTGGCGAGAAGGGCGACGACTTCGGGATTATTCCCCCGTATACATCCTTAATTTATACCCTGGAGGTTGTTAAAATTGAATAAGTTTGAAACCAAAGGCAACCAAATAGCATAACTTTGCATCTAAGAATTAAATAATCAACACTTATAAAATCATGATCATTAGAAGTATTAAACTTTTGACCTTATCGGGTATTTTGATCCTTTCCGTTTCGTCGTGCATGAAAGATGACAGTGAGGCGCAGATCGCGGAAGAGACGAGAATTCTTAACAATTACATATTATCCAATAATATCACGGTCCAACCAACCGAATCAGGACTTTATTACATAGAAACTCTTGCTGGAACTGGTGATTCCGCAAAAGTAGGAAAGTGGATGGAAATTAAATATACCGGCAGGCTGATTTACAACAACAGCGTTGTTATGACCTCCGAAAAACAGGTTGCAGTTGACAATGGTCTTTACGTCGACAAAGTCTATTATGGTCCCACCAGACTTATTCTGGGATATATTTCTTATGCCGGTCTGAACCAGGGAATAGCAAAAATGAGAGAGGGAGGAAAGAGCCGGTTGATATTCCCCTCGGATCTTGCATTGGGAGGGCAATCCACCGCCCTGATACCTGCCTATAGCTCATTTGTTTTTGATGTGGAGCTGGTTAATGTAATTCCTGATCCCCGGAGTTTTGAAACCGGGCTGATGATGGAGTACCTGCAATCAAAAGAATTATCAACCGATTCTACCGCTACAGGAATTTACTTTACAGAAACCGTTGAGGGCGATGGCGAAAACCCCGTAGATGGCGACGTGGTAACGGTAACCTATACGGGTAAGTTTTTAAACGGGAATGTATTCGATGCTACAGGTACAGGTAAGAGTTTTGGATTTACCCTCGGAACAAATGCTGTGATCCCGGGTTTTGAGAATGGGGTGAAAATGCTTCGGAAAAATGCTTCGGCAACTGTTGTTATACCGTATTATCATGCCTATGGCGATTATGGCAGGTTTGACAACTATTACAGAAATGTAATTCCTCCTTTTACAACACTTGTTTTCGATCTTAACCTTACCAATATTGTGAAAGACTAGATTTCTCAGGCCTGGATAAGAAATACAGCAGGTTGCTTGTCCAGGTCTGTTTTCGATTTCCTCCATTTCTCAATACTTTTAACCTCAACGCTCTCTTCAGCAGTAGTGAGGTTTTTTGCAATGCAAAGCTGCGTGGTGGGTTGGCAGATTTTTAGAATCTCTTCGTAAAGTCGCATGTTTCGGTAGGGGGTTTCAATAAAAATCTGTGTTTGGTTTTCCCGTTTCGAGCGGGTCTCCATATCTTTTAAAGCGCTTGCGAGATCTTTTTTGTCAACCGGCAGGTATCCCTTGAATGCAAAATTCTGACCGTTTAGCCCTGAAGCCATAAGAGCCATCAGGATGGACGAGGGGCCTGTTAAAGGGATTACCCTGATTCCTCGCTTATGGGCAATTTCAACCACAAGCGCTCCCGGGTCGGCAACTGCAGGCACTCCTGCCTCTGAAATGATGCCCATATCTGTTCCTTTTTCGCAGGGAAGCACTAGGCCGGGGATATCAGCAAGGGGTGTGTGTTTGTTCAGCTCGAAGAAAACTATATCGTCTATTTTGTGGGGATAAGCTGTTTTTACAAGAAAACGTCTCGCATTCCGGATGTCCTCTACAATAAAGTGAGTAAGTTTGTGCAGTGTTTGTATAACTCCCGCGGGAATAACATCACCAGGGACGGTATCCCCGAGAGTGTTTGGTATCAGGTAGATCTTTCCGGACAT
>JFJP01059084.1_pt1 | contig 14059 bp, 8 predicted proteins | sample 431651 | NCBI WGS metagenome assembly JFJP01 (sample SAMN02602958, study PRJNA72255) | Microbial mat metagenome, whole genome shotgun sequencing project. | biome: fresh water; feature: sink hole; material: water; isolation source: purple microbial (photo- and chemosynthetic) mats found in... | reverse complement strand
TGTGAGAAATAACGGTGGTAGATCCCGGTCACGGCGAACATACGGAAAAAATACAGGAACACCGCAGCCCCCACGGAGAACCAGCTCCAGCCCGTCCAGAGCGCGCCCAGACAGCCCAAGTGCAGGGCAATAAAGGGGATGCAGCGCACCCAGTCCACGCGATCCTCCTCCGCACGTACCTTCGCCGCGCCCCCGGGCGCGTAATCGGCATCGATCCATTGGACGAGGGCTGCTGCGGCGCGACGCCAGACAGGAGGGACAGGCTGCATTTCAGACATGGAAGGAAAAGTTTCCCCAAGTCTGCTGTTTAAGCAAATCGCAGAGGCAAGTTATGCTTGGGCGAGCGCTCTTTAGTCGCAAAGAATCGAGGGAAGTTCTGCTTAAGCGGTTCCCCAGGGCTCGATTAGGTACTCGAAGGAGCCGCCGCCGCCGTGGCGGACGTGACCGAGGGAGGGGAAGGGCATGTGCGCTCCAAAGATCCGGACGCGGTCGGAGGCTGCTCGGTCGAGGACCTTGCCGCGGGTCTCGATGGCGATATCCGACTGCACGTCGAAGGAGTTCACAAACTCGGGGTGGGCGAAGGAGATGGCGTGGTGGTGCACGACATCCACGAGGTGCAGCAGCTGTTCCTTGCCGGAGCTGATGGAGAGTGCGAGGTGGCCGGGCGTGTGACCGAAAGCGTCGACCACTTCGAGCCCCTCGAGGAGCTTGTCGCCGCCTGTCACCTGCCGCCACTTGCCCTCGAAAGCTTTGAGGTACTTGTGCACCGTGGGCACAGACTTTGGATCCACTCCAGCGGGTGACTCGGCGCTCCAGAAGGCGAGTTCCCTTTCGTGAATGAAGAGGCGGGCATTTGGGTAGACAGGCTGGCCTTTTTCGTCGAGCAGCCCTCCGAAATGGTCGCCATGCAGGTGGGAGATGATGACACTGGAAATCTGCAGGGGTGAGATGCCGGCGGCAGCCAAGTTGCCCACGAGCCGTCCGCCGACGGGGCCGAAGAGCGCGCCGCAGCCGGTGTCGACGAGGACAAGTTCCCCCGCAATCCGCAGCAGCAGCACACCGAAGGAGAGGCGCAGCTGCTCAACAGGGAGAAAAGCGTCGGAAAGGATGCCCGGCAGTCGGGCGGTCTGCCCCTCCCGGGTCCAGGGGCATTCGGACGGCTTGGCCGCAAAGCCACCGTCATTCAAAGCCAGCGCCTCGATCTCGCCGATGTGGAAACGATAATGGCCGGGTTGGGAGCCGGCGAGGCTCACCGGCTGAGGCTTCGCAGCAGGTGCCGGGCTCTCGGCTCTCGCGAAATTCGGAACAAAGGCAGAGGCAAGACCCATGAGTCCGAGGAGCCGCAGTGAATCGCGGCGGCTCATCGCATCATTGTGCTGGCTGGGGGAGGGGAGGTTCAGGTTCATAGGTTCAGTATCAGGCGAATCCCTGCATTTTCAAGAGGTGCCGTGAGAGATCTACTTGTACTGCCTGTCCCGTTTTATTTCATATTCGCCTCTTCAAGACTTGCTTCACCACTCTCCTTATGCAAAATTTTGACCATAAAAAGGAATGGCAGGAGCCTGAAAGGCAGTAATAGAACCAGGAGTCGGGTTTAGCAGTGAGAAAATAGAACTCCTTAAACTCGCAATTGTCGTGCAATCTTATGGATTTCGGAGCCACATTTTAGCAAACGTGGACGAATACCACTATACAATACTATGATGAGAACCCTATCTGTGCTTTTATTTGCCGTCGGACTTGGCGCAGCCGATATTCCACCAAAACTGGATGTCGACAGCTACACAATTGATGTCAGACTGGACAAGGATTGCCGGGTGGAAATTTATAAGGAAACAGGCCGGGTCAGGATACTGTATGAAGCAACAAAGGTCAGCAGCAATACCGGGTATACTATAGAAGTCCTCAAGCTATTAGTGCCGCTACCCAAAGAGAATATCTCCATAGATAAATTCCTGGACAAGATAGTGATCGAGGATACCTTTGGCTTGCATACAGCAGTGTTTGGAAGGCGTATTCCATTCGAACACGACCTGATTATAAAGGCTAAAGGCAAGTTCGGATATACAAGGCATTATGTTGACAGTAACTACGCAGGCTCCAGCGTTTCGCGACTGTTTGCGCGTACATCGGTTATAATAAAGGCCTATGATAAATCTTCCCTGGCGATTTACCTGGTTTGCGGGGTGGAAATGAATGCAGCCGCAAGGATAAACCCCACCTGGCTCGAACTTGTATCAAATATTATCGAGGGAATAGAGGAGACCAAGGCCCCGGAGCAGAAGGCCAGCAGTGCACCAGCCACACCGGGCTGAAGCGTGGACCACCCTCAAGGGATCCGGCTGTCTTACCCTGCATTCCATGCAGCAATGTATTGGAGTGTGGACTGAGGCCTTATTTCTTGGTCGGCACCTTGGGACTTCGGTCGCCTTGCGGCACCAGTGCCCCAGGCCCGCCTTGAGGTAGGTGCCGAAGCCTGTGACGATTGTGGAGAGTATCAAGGCAGCGATGCCGGTCGCGATCAAACCATGTGCCTTGCGGCTTGCTCCACGCCACTCGTGGAAGATCCAGCCCCACATGGTACTGAAGATGATGATACTTGCCATGTGCAGGGTCCACGATGCAAAGCCAAACCGGCCCGTCTGGGTCTCGTCCAGCCGGCGAGGGCGGCTATGCCGATGCCAAGCAGGCAGACGCCCACTCCTGCCAGGGTGATTTGCCCTGGCGTGGTGGAGGCAATCTGCAGGAGTGTCTCGGGCACAGGTATGCCAGGCGCGAAGGACTTGAAGACAGGTCGGATGGGTGTCGATGTTACTGGCGGCGCGACAACTCTTCGCGTTCGTAGCGTTGGACGATGGGCAGCCAGGCGTGGTCGGCGGGGGTGTTTTGGCGGCGGCAGTGTTCTGCCCACACCGCGCCGAGGGGGAGGGTTTTCAGCTCTTCGAGGAGCACAAGGCGCGCAGTGTGGTCGCCTTCGGCTTCCAGTGCCTGGAGTCGGCTGGCGGGCTGGAGCAGGGCGGCAAGCAGGCACTTGAGGGTGTTGCGTGTGCCGAGCACCCAGGCCGCCACGCGATTGATGCTGGCATCGAAATAATCGAGGCCTATGGCCGTGCGGGGCAGGAAGCCGCCGCGGACGATTTCCTCGAACAGTGCGCGGGTAGGGTCGTCGAGGAGCACGACGTGGTCACTATCCCAACGCACCCCTCGGCTGACATGCAGGAGGAGGTGTGGGACGAATTGGAGCACTGAGGAGACCTTGTCCGCCAGGGATTCGGTGGGGTGGAAGTGTCCCATGTCGAGGCAGAGTGTCTTGCGGCGGGTGATGGCGTAGCCGAGGTAGAACTCGTGGGAGCCGACGACGTAGCTTTCGGAGCCGATGCCGAAGAGTTTGCTTTCAAGGGCGTCCCTGTGGTGATGCTCGTCGAGCTGCTCCTTGAAGATGGCGTCGAGGGAGGACTCGAGGCGTTCCCTGGGGCCCTTGCGGTCGGCAGGCAGGTCCTTGTAGCCATCGGGTATCCACACGTTGGTGACGGTGGTGGAGCCGAGGGCGGCCCCCATGGCTGCGCCGATGCGGCGGCAGGCGATGGCGTGCTCTATCCAGAACTGGCGGATGGCGGCGTCGCGATGGGAGAGGGTGAAGCCGTCGGCGGCCAGAGGGTGGGAGAAACAGGTGGGGTTGAAGTCGAGGCCCAGGCCGCGTTGCTTCGCCCAGTCGATCCAGCTTTGGAAATGTTCGGTGCCGATGGCGTTGCGCTCGACTTTTTTGCCGCCGAAGTCGCCGTAGAGGGCATGCAGGTTGAGCCGGTGCGTGCCGGGGATCAGGGCGAGGGCGGCATCGAGGTCGCTTCGGAGTTCGGCGATCGTGCGGGCCTTACCGGGGTAGTTGCCGGTGGCCTGGATGCCACCGCCTTCGAGGCTTGCGCCTGCGCGCTCAAAGCCGCCTACGTCGTCGCCTTGCCAGCAGTGCAGGGAGATGGGGGTGCTGGCGAGGGAGGCGAGTGCGGCTTCGGTATCGATGCCAAGAGCGGAGTAGGCTGCACGGGCTTGTTGGTAGGGGGGGGTGGACATGGTGGACGGAGGGTGGACGGGATGGACGCGGTGGACGAAGTGGACGGGAGTGGACTAGGAGGCGAGGGGAGGGATAGACTGGAGTGGACGGGATGAATGGGGGGGAGAAGGGAGGATGGCCGGGGATGGACGAAGTGGACTCGGTGGACAGGATGGACTCGGGGGAGAGGAGAGGGATGGACTGAGTGGACTTGAGTGGACGGGGCGGACTAGGGGGCGATGGGAGAGGTGGACTGGAACCTTGAAGCCTCAGGGGGAGGGGGTGTGGGTGATGGGCAGGGGGGCTTGATTATCTCAGGGGTCCCAGTACCTCGCCAGGGATTGCTCGGGAGCAAAGTGGTGGACCAGACCGGACTCAAACCGGCTACCTCTTCGTTGCGAACGAAGCGCTCTATCAGATGAGCTACTGGCCCATTGAGGGGAGGGTGATTTGTGGGGGAATGTGCTACGGGAGTAAATAGCTATTTTATGGGGGCTGCATGGAATAAGGGGAAAGTGCCAGGTGGTGTGGTGCAGGAAAAGTGGGGCTTGTGAAAGTCAGGTGACGCGCCGACCTGGCCCCAAGAATGCTATTGAACCAAGGTGCCCGGGAGGCTATGCAAGGTCCCTCGGACCAAGTCATTCAATCAAGGACATATCATGACCAAGAAGAAAACCAGCAGCCCTGAAGTCAAGGCACCCAGCAAGGACGCCAAAGCATCGGCAGCCACCAAGGTGGCCGCCTCCTCCAAGGTGGCGAAAAGCGCCCCTGCGAAGCTCGTGGAGGTCAAGGCCGCTCCGAAATCGAGTCCGGCACCCGCTGCCAAAGCGGCGCCCGTGACCAAGGAAAAGAAGAGCAAGGCGGTGGCTGCACCCAAGAAGACCAAGATCCCGAAGGTCGTGGAAGCGGACGCTTCCGTGGAAGCGAAGGTGTGCGAGACGCAGGCTCTGGCCACCACGACTATCACGGCAACGGTGGATGTGGGTTTTGGAAACAGCCTTTTCGTCCGGGGAGAAGGGGCAGGACTGAGCTGGGAGCAGGGGCTTGCGATGGTGAATGTCTCGGCGGAACGCTGGCAGATCGTGCTGGGGGGAGTCGTTTCCCCGGTGGTCTACAAATTCCTGCTCAACGATCAGCAGTGGAACATCGGTGAAGACTATGTGGCCGCTCCCGGGAGCAGCACAGTGCAGGCACCCGTGTTTGAGTGAGGCAGGGCTTCGCTACCAGGCCCAGGCGCGTTTGATGCGCAGGGGCTGGTAGAGCCCGGAGTCGATTTCCTGAAGAAACTGGCTGGGCGTGAGCAGCGCCGCAGGCCCGCCGCGCGTATTCACTTTTGGATAACAGAGGTAGAGTTCGTCGCGGGCACGCGTGACGGCCACGTAGAAGAGGCGGCGTTCCTCCTCGACATCGCCCGCCTCGATGGCTCGGCGCAGGGGGAACATGCCGTCGGCCAGGCCTATGATGAAGACTGCGGCGTATTCGAGGCCCTTGGCCTGATGGACCGTGGTGAGCTTGATGGCATCCTCGGCGGGATCGACGGAGCGGTCGCTGGTCTCGGAATTGAGGAGCATGATCTGGGCGAGCATCTCCTGCATGTCCTGGAAGCGGTTGGCGAAACCGATGAGGGACTTTAAGTCGTCGAGGCGTGAGGTGTAGTTTGCGTAGGCTCCCTTGAGGTAGTCGCCGTACCAACCATCGATGGCGGTTTCTACGGCCTTGAGGGGTTTGTCTTCGCGCATCGCCTCGGAGACCTGGCGGAGGGATTCGACGAAATTGGGCCACTCCTGGCGGGCCTCCTTGGCGACCTTCGAGAGAACGTCGTCGGTGGCCAGGGCATCCACGAGGTCCTTCTGGAGGAGGCGGGCATGATCGAGCGCGGCCGCGTGGATTTTTTGCGCCCCTTTTTCGCCGACTTTGGGAAGGAGGATGGCGATGCGGTGCCAGGCGGTGATGTCGGCGGGGTTGAAGACGAAGCGCAGGAGGGCGACCAGGTCGCGGACATGGGCCTGGTCGAAGAATTTGACGCCGCTGGTGATCTGATAGGGGATCTGTACGCGGGAGAGTTCGAGCTGGATATCGAGGGCCTGGAAGTGGGCGCGGTAGAGGATGGCGATGTCGGAGAGGTCGCAGCCCTCCTCGACGAGGCCCTTGATGCGGGTGATGATGAAGGAGGCCTGTTCGCGGCCATCCATGGCGGGGACGACGAAGGGTTTTTCGCTGTTGGCGCGGGCGGCCTTGAGGTTTTTCTCGAAGTGGCGGCCGCTGGGCTGGGCCTCGAGGATGCCGTTGGCGAGAGCGAGGATCTGGGGGGTGGAGCGGTAGTTGGTCTCGATGCGGTGGATGACGGTGCCGGGGTGGCGGTCCGGGAAGGTCATGATGTTCTCGAAATTGGCACCGCGCCAGGAGTAGATGCACTGGGCGTCGTCGCCGACGGCCATGACGCGGTGGTGGGAGGCGATGGTGTCGACGATTTCGGACTGGAGGATGTTGGTGTCCTGGTATTCGTCGACGAGGACATGGCGGAAGCGTGTGCTGAAGTAGGCGGCCGTCTCAGGAGATTGTTTGAGCAGGGTGAGCCAGAAATCGAGCAGGTCATCGTAGTCGAGGACCTTGGCCTCCTTCTTTTTGGCGGCGTAGCGGGCGGCGAAGGTGAGGACGCGCGGGGCGAGTTCCTGGTGGTGGGGGAAGTGGGAGGTGATGGTATCGGCGAGGCTTTCGCGGGTGTTGCGGGAGAGGGAGATGATGGAGTGCAGGGGGCCCGGGCGGGGGTGGGTCTTGTCCTTGAAGAAGGTTTTGTCGCAGTCCTCGACAGCGTCGCGCAGGAGGCCTTCGGACTCATCGGAGTCCATGATGGTGAAGTTGCGTTCCAGGCCGATGGCTTCGCCGAACATGCGCAGGGCGCGGTGGCCGAGGGAGTGGAAGGTGCCGCCCCAGAAGCGGCCGGGGGGGATGCCTGTGAGTTCCTGAACGCGATGGAGCATCTCCTTGGCGGCCTTGTTGGTGAAGGTGAGCAGGAGGATTTCGCCGGGGGGGACGCCCTGGGAGAGCAGGTAGGCGACGCGGTAGGTGAGGGTGCGGGTCTTACCCGAGCCGGCGCCGGCGAGGACGAGGAGGGGGCCGGCGGGGGCGGTGACGGCGGCGAACTGCTCGTCGTTGAGTTCAGCGCGGAAATCGATGGTGGGGATGCCGTGGTTTTGCGCTGGGAGATCTTCGGGGGAATCCATGGGTGGTGGCTGGGAGGGCACATCAAGGGACCCGTGTGCGAGCGGGGCAAGAGCGATGAATGAGGCTTGAGCTTTTGGTGGGCGTCCTTAGGGTCCGAGGCCCTTGACGAGCGTAAGCGCAGCCGACTTCGCCTTTATGTTCGCCGGGAGCGGGCTCATGGAGTCACCGCTCGCGGCGTCCATTTTCTTGGGGACCTTGATCGGGGGTGGCGCGGGTTTCTTCGGCGTCTGGGCCATGACGAGACACACCCGGCGGGTTGCGCGTGAGAATGCAGCGGAGTTGATCGCGGTATCGAGACGCGAGGCCATGGTGGTGGCGCATGAACTCCGGCAGCGGGCGGAGGAGGAGATCGCGGGCAAGCGGGCGGAGATGAACCGCGAGTATGACCGCCGCGAGATTGAGATCGATATCAAGCTCAGGGAGATCCGCTCGCACGAGGAATCGCTGGGGCTGTTGGACCATCAACTCGAGCAGAGGCAAGAACGGCTGGAGCGGGAGCACCAGGCGGTGAAACAGGCGAGGGACGCCATGCGTTCGCTGTCGAAATCGCTTCGCAAGCGACTCGAGGGCATGGCGAACATGGATGGGGAGGAGATCAAGAAGCAGCTGCGTGAGGAGATTTTGCTCGAGTGCCAGGATGAGTTGCGCGAGTTGAAGCGTACGGAATTGGACCGTTCGGAGCAGGAAGTGCAGAACGAGTCGCGGCGCATCCTGATCACGGCGATGCAACGCATGTCGAGCCAGCCCAACAACGACATCACGGCGACGATCGTGCAGCTTCCCACGGAGGACATGAAAGGGCGGATCATCGGAAGGGAAGGGCGCAACATCAAATCCTTCGAGTCAGCCACGGGGGTGACGCTGCTCATCGACGAGTCTCCGCAGATGGTGTTGATCTCCTCATTTGATCCGATCCGGCGCGAAGTGGCGCGGGCGGCGCTGGAGAATCTGGTGAAAGACGGGCGCATTCATCCGGCGAACATCGAGGATTTCGTCAAGCGGGCGCAGGAGGATGTGAACCTGAACACGGCCCAGGCGGGCGAGCAGGCAGTGGCGCGGCTAAATATCAACGGCATGCATCCGGAGCTGATCCGGATGCTGGGTCGCTTAAAATATCGTTTTAGTTATACGCAAAATGCCTTGGACCACAGTGTGGAGGTGGGCTTTTTGTGTTCGATGCTGGCCAGTGAGCTGGGGCTGGACCCCAACATCGCCAAGCGCGCGGGCTTGTTGCACGACATAGGGAAAGGCATCGAGGGAGAATACGAGGGCAGCCATGCGGTGATAGGCTCGGAGTTTGTGAGGCGCTATGGGGAGACCCCGATTGTGGTGAACGCGATCGCGGCGCACCATGAGGAAGTGAAGCCGGAGACGATCTATGCGGGGCTGGTGATCCTGGCGGACACGATTTCAGCGGTGCGGCCGGGAGCGCGTGCGGAGACGATGACCAACTATATCCAGCGCCTTGAGAGGCTGGAGAAGCTGGCTCTTTCGCTGCCCGGCGTGCAGCAGGCTTATGCGATCCAGGCCGGACGGGAGATCCGCGTGGTGGTGAAACCCGACGTGGTGACCGACGAGAAGGCCCGCGAGCTGGCGCGCACTCTGAGGAGGCGCGTGGAGGAGGAGCTGCAGTACCCGAGCACGATCAAGATCACGGTCATACGGGAGCAGCGCTTCACGGAGATGGCAACCTGAGGGCTAAAGCGAAGTCTGGAGTGCGCCTTCGGAGATGGGATGTTTTCTTCTGGATTCTGGATCCTGAATTCTGGATTCTCCCCACATGGTCGATCTCAAGATACTGGAAGTCTTTCCGAACCCGCAGCCGCAGCGCGATTACACGATCGAGCACACGCACCATGAATTCACCTCGGTGTGTCCCAAGACGGGGCATCCGGATTTTGCGGAGATCACGGTGAAGTACGTGGCCGACCAGAGCTGTGTGGAGCTCAAGTCGCTAAAGTTGTATTTCCATGCCTATCGCAACGAAGGCATCTTTTTCGAGGCGGCTACGAACAAGATCTGCGACGATCTGGTGGCTGTGTTGAAGCCGAGACGTCTGAGCATCATCGCGCATTGGAAGGCGCGGGGCGGGTTCTCCTCGGTGATCACAGCGGAATACTCCGCCTGAGGGATCAGCCGTGTTTGGGCGGGAACTGCCTCTGGATGGCCTCTGCAATGTATTGGATGCGGAGGGGTTTGGTGATGTAGTCATCCATGCCTGCGGCGAGGCAGATCTCGCGATCGCCGACGAGGGCATTGGCGGTGAGTGCGATGATCTTGGGCTGGCGTTCCGGAGGCAGGAGGGTGCGGATCTTGCGGGTGGCTTCGAGGCCATCCATTTCGGGCATCTGAAGATCCATGATGATGAGGTGGAAATGGCCCTGTTCGGCCATTTGGATGGCCTCGATGCCGTTGCTGGCGATCTCGGCCTTGTAGCCGAGTCTGCCAAGGAAGCGAAGAGCGACCTTCTGGTTCACGGGGTTGTCCTCGACGAGGAGCACATCGAGGGGGATTTCCTCGCCGAGAACGGCTTCCTTGCGACGTTCGGCGTGCTCCTCCCTGACGATGGACTCCTGTGAGAAGAAGTTGGCGATGCACTGAGGCAGGGAGAAGGCGCGAAGCGGTTTTGTGATAAAGAAGTAGGGCTGGCCGTCCTCGGGGACCTCGGGAGGAGGGAAGCCAAAGGGTATGAGGATGAGGCGAGGAGCGGGGATGGGGGCGAGGGCGGCGAGGGACTTGGCCGGTTGCGCGAGATCAAGGCTGGCGATGAGGAGGGCTGGAGGGCTTCCATTGGTCACGACGAGGTCGGTGGCCTCCTGGATGGTATTGACGAGGACGGGCTGGGGGCCCCAGGCGCTGAGGAGGGCATGCAGGCGGCGCTGGAGAATGGGGTTTTGAGCGATGGCAAGGATGCCTCCCTTGAGGATGCGCGGGGGAACGGGCACGGGCTGGTCGATCAGGGAGGAAGGGGCGGCCTCGGTCTGGAGCGTGAAGAGGAAGGTGGAGCCCTTGCCCTCGGTGCTCTCTACGCGAATGCCACCGCCCATCAGAGCGCAGAGGCGCTCGCAGATGGCGAGGCCCAGGCCGGTGCCTCCGAAGCGGCGGGTCGTGGAGGAGTCGATCTGGCTGAAGACCTTGAAGAGCCTGTCGAGCCTGTCGGCGGGGATGCCTATGCCGGTGTCGGTGACCCGGAACTCCAGCAGTATCCGTCCTTCCGGTACACCGAGCGAGGCCCTGGGGTCCTGGGCGAGGCCCACCTCGACCGAGACGGAGCCTGAGGCGGTGAACTTGACGGCGTTGTTGATGAGGTTGACGAGGATCTGGCGCAGACGGAGAACGTCCCCGACGATGCACAGGGGGACATCGCGCTCGATGTGGTAGATCAGGTCGAGGTGTTTTTCACAGGCCTGGACGGAGAACAGCTCGACGGCATCCTCGATGCAGACGGTGAGTTCGAAGGGCCGGCGTTCGAGTTCAAGGTGGCCGGACTCGATTTTGGAGAAGTCGAGGATGTCGTTGATGATCGTCAGGAGGGACTCGCCGGAACTGCGGATGGTGTTGACGTACTCGCGCTGGTCGCGGCCGAGGGGGGTCTCCAGGAGGAGGGCCGTCATGCCTATGACGCCGTTCATGGGCGTGCGAATCTCGTGGGACATGGAGGCTAGGAATTCGCTCTTGGAGCGGGAGGCCTCATCGGCCTCGGTCTTGGCGCGGCGCAGGGCGAGCTCGGTCTCGACGTGGGAGGTGACGTCGGAGGCCACGATGATGTAGTTTTCGACGGCGGCCCCCCGATTGCGGACCGGCTGGATGTCGTAGGAGAGGTGAAAACTTCTCCCGGACTTCGAGTACTGGAGGATGTCGGTGCTGAGGCTCCTGCCCTGGGTAATTGCTGTTCGGATACGACCTATGGCGACTGGGTCGGTGTCGGGGCCGGAGAGGAAGTCGGGAGCCCTGGTGCCGACGATTTCGGGGAGGGTGTATTCGAGCAGGCGGATGAAACTGTCGTTGATCCATTCGACGCGGGAATCGGAGGAGAGGATGATGACGGGGTTTTCAGTGCGCGAGGCGACGAGGGAGAGTTTGCGCATGGCGGCCTGGCTGGAGCGCAGGGCATCCTCGGCCTCGCGGCGTGCGGTGAGGTCCTGGATGGTGCCGACGATACGGGAGGGGCCGGTGTTCTGAGTGGAGGCGATGGAGCGTGCGCGCAGGTAGAGCCAGCGCCAGTCGCCGGAGTGGGAGCGGACACGGAATTCCGGATCGATGAACTGGGTGGCTCCGGAGGTCTGTGCCTCGAGGCGGCGGCGGTAGTAAGGGAGGTCTTCGGGATGGATGAGCGACTGGAAGGCATCGACGGTGGGGGCCATGCGACGGTATTCGTAATCGAGCATGGTCCAGACGCCGGGGCTGTAATAGACGTAGCCTGTGGAGAGGTTCCACTCGAAGATGCCTATGCCTGTGCTGTCGAGTGCGAGACGGAGGCGTTCGTCGGAGATCTTGAGTTTCTCATCGGTGCGGCGCCTTTCCTCGTTCTCACGATGGAGGAGGCGGTTGGTGTCCTCGGCGAGGATCATGCCTGCGCGTGCGCTGCGGCCGAAGTGCAGGGCAAGACCCAGAAGGACCGTGAGGCTGAGACCCGCGAGCAGGCTGAATTCGGGGAGACGATGGCGGTTGCGCGCGAGGTTCTCGGCGTTGGGGACAAGAGTGATGCGGAAAAAGTGGTTACGGACGGATTGGGAAACCTGAAGCGAGCCCGGAGTGTTTTCAGGCTGGGGGGTTTCGTGCCAGGTCTGAAACACCAATTGACCGTCGATGGCGATGCGAAGGTCGTAGAGAGAGGAGACCCTGAGGCGTTGTTCGAGGGAGCGGAAGAAAGTCTGGTAGTTGAAAGTCGCACAGACAAAGCCGACAAGTTGGTCCTGGCTGTAAACGGGTCGGAGCAACATGAAGCCGAGGGAGGGGCCTGAGGAAAGGGGCAGGGGGCGGGTGGAGACGGTGGTACGCGTGGCGATACTCAGACGCAGGGCGGCGGTTTGGGCTTCATCCGCGTAGAGATTCATTCTCTGGGAGTTTGGATCGCGGGGTGGCGGTTGGATGCGGAGTGTATTTCCATCGCTGGCAATCCAGGCGACCGACTCGCAGCCCAGGTGTTTGAAGGATTCGAGATATGCGAGGGCGTTGGCGTCCCAGCGTGCGGGTGCCTCTGAGGGGCTTTCGTAGAGACGTTCCCCGAGGTCATTGGCGATGTGGGAGGACTCAGCCGCCACGTCTGAGAGGAGCGAGGCGATGGCGACCTGAGTGGTGTTATCCAGGAAGGAGCGTTCGCGCTCAAGCATGGCACCCCAGAGGACCAGGGTGAGGGTGAAGCCGAGGATTACAGGAGGCAGGGGGAGCCAGGCGGGTGTGCGAGCGCGGTCTCCCGAAGAGGCTCGCCAGGCGTGGCGCAAAAGACCGATGCCCAGAAGCAGAAGACAGGAGGCGCCGGTGAAGTTGACAGGGGTCTCCATGCCCCAGTGGCACACTGAAGGCTGTCCCATGAGATAGCCGAGGAGAGAGCACAGGCCGATGGCCAGGAGCAGGGAGCCCGAGATGGCCTCCCCGAGGATGCGGGCCTGTCGGGCGCGTGAGAGGGCACGCCAGACGAGCATGGAGGACGCGAGAAGGATGCAGGAGGAGGCAAGCGGGGAGGTTTGAGGGCTGGAGGAGCCTGTATGGAACCATTGGCCGATGAGTATCTCATCGATGCCAAAGTTGTGCCCCAGGCCGAGCTCAGCGAGGATTAGCAGACTGACAAGGCCTGAGAAGAAGGCCAGATAGGCCAGACGGCGGAGTCGGCATTCGGCACCTAGGAGGGCGAGTCCGAGGAGTGCGTAGGAGACAGCCTCCCTTGCGTTGCAGGAGGGGCTGTCGAAGAGTGAGCCGATGGGAAAATCCAGCTTGAGGATCCAGCCTGACCAAGTGGCAGAGCCAATGGCGATCAGGGCGATTCCCAGGAGCAGGGAGAGACGATCGATGGCTTGGCGCCGGGGCAGGATTCTCGATTCGGCCATTCTGCGTGGGATTCGCTGGAGACACTTCAGATTTCAGAGCAGGGCAGAGCATCGCCATTCCAGGGAGTATTGCAAGGATATCGGCATTCAGGGGGTATCGTCATCCGGGGAGGGAGCCAGAAGGGGTTTTGGTGTGTCGGGAGGCCTTTCGGCAGCGGTGTGTGGAGGGGCGAGGGGTGTGGGGCGAGCGACGGGATCGACCACGTGGAAGGGGTTGTGGACGAAGGACCAGTCGGGGGAGTTCAGGTTACCTGAGAGTTTGACTTCGAGGACATGCGAGAGGGGGGATAGAACAAGGCCGAAGGCACCCTGGAGCAGATTGGGGTTTTCACCGAAAGGAAAGACCTTGGCGGTGAAGTCGAGGGTGGCGGCCTTGAGGTTGAGAGAGCCGCGGCCGGTGATGGCGGAGCTGCTGCCGTAAATGCGCACGGAGGGAAAACGCAGGGTGTCTTTCTCAAGCAGGAACTCAGCCTTTGCGTTGCCGAAGCGAAGGGAGGTGAAGCTGAGCAACCGTGAGAGACCACCCAGAAGGCGGACGCGGGTGAGTTCAGGCCCCGTGATGTAGGCGGCACCGGAGCCCGTGAAGCTGGTGACATCATTGTAGGTGCCTGAAGCGGTGGCTTCGAGGGAGATGGCTATATTTTTGAGGCGCTCAAGCGTGGTCTCCTTCGTGGAAGGGGTGTTGGAGGGGCGGTGGCGCGCGACAAAGGCCTCGATCTGGGCGACGGCATCCCCCAGG